>JAABUS010000420.1_pt1 | contig 108359 bp, 121 predicted proteins | sample 5560161 | NCBI WGS metagenome assembly JAABUS01 (sample SAMN10711885, study PRJNA513376) | rock metagenome | isolation source: Antarctica rocks | place: Antarctica: Victoria Land, Trio Nunatak nord | collected 2016-01-04
GACCCTTTGCATCCTCCTCACCGCCTCGATCGCAACGCATCCAGGTCTTCATGAGGACGCCTTTCTTCGACCGCTTGCTCCGCTTGCGCGTCACCGCATAGCCTTGATCCTTCGCATGCTTGTTTATCTTGGTATACGAGGACACGAGGGTAGATAGGCATATAGATATATTTGACTAAACTATGTAGTAGGTAGAGCATACGGATGAAGAAGGAAGGAAAGAAGTGGGCGAAGGGTAAATACCCATCCACTAGCGCCGGATCAATGCGGAGATTACTAACCACAGGGGTAACAGTACCGTTCCCTGTTTCCACCATTTCCAACAGTTTATGTCCTTGATCAAAAGATCAATGGAGGTGTACTCGTATAGGCCTGCCCTAGGGGGCAGCAGTTGCATAGACATGTTGAGGTGGATGCAAATGCAGAAGGTTGGTGGAGGAGGAGAGGGATGGCGAAATGTAAACAATAAACGCGGTGGACCCTGTAAATTACCCTATTAGGCTTAGTGGGGAGGGTGGTGTGCCAGCAGTGTGGTGGGTGGTGTGTCAGCAGTGCTAGGTGGTGTGTCTGTATTGGCTACCTATTTTAATTCCATCGCGCCCAAAGGGTTTGTTGAACAGTAACAATGAATGAAATTGTATTCCATTCTTCGACCACACCCATCAACAGTCCTCTGTTGAATACATTTCTCCCCGATGTGCTCGAAATAAAATTGCGCCACCTCCTGGTCCAACAGCCAGCGCTGCGTAACCTGGAAGCCGATTGTGACACAACCGTGCCGGCCTCGGCTGCTTCATCCACCACTGTCCCTTGGGTCCAAATTTCTTCACCTCTCGACAGCCGAGTCGTTCAGAAGCAATACCCCCGAGTCTGTGATAGTATAGCTAGCCGTTTACCTGCTAGATCACAAGCAACAAATCATCGTCTGCTCGTAGTGCGCACAAGTACGAGTATTGCTGGGCGTCTTCTCCCACGGACCGTGAACGCAGCAACGCAAAACCGCGGTCGCACTCGAGCTATTCCGAATCGACAGACTGGAAGGATAGGACTCGGGATCAGGAAGAAAAAGTCCGCTCAAAAAAGATAATGAACGTAGTGGCAGGTGAGTGAATAGCAGATCTTTACTTTCCTGCGCGAATGACAAGCTAGCTAACAGCCATTCCCAGCCGGGATCGATCCTTGTTTTCGGAAATCCCTTTCCCACCCGCGCTGCCGCATGCTCTGATGGGGACCGGCAAAGCTACCTACTCCACCGCCTCGAACAGAGAGAGCCTCAGAGACTCCCTGCGACGTCACCGGTACACAGATACGGGGACGGAATCCAGCGGGGTGACATGGGCTCGGACCCAAGAAGGAAATGAGATCTACGTTGGAGACTTCGATGACCAAGTCTAGAAACTTAAGCTCTTCAATTCAGATGGAGCAAGACCGTAAGAGTCGCAGTCCCGAGGGCCTTTCTGCGACCAGCCGTATCTACGAGAAGTAGGCATGAGGAGCGCCCACACATCTGTCTCTTTGTCCCAACTTCTCGTCGCGTACTCTATGCAGCCGCTCTCTTTGTCGACCCTGGCACGCCATGAAAGGTAATCACGATGTCCTCACCCGAAGAAGAGTTCACGTCTTCTCCGAGAAGCAACGCCCGGGGAACATGACTCTTCAACTATCGGTGTAATCTGCTCTTGTTCGTTGAAATATTGCGAAATGCTGAAAGTCTCTGGCCCTGGCTCCACTCTATCCCTGTCTTTCCCTCCCGCGGGAGCAAAGGCCCGTGATTGGGCTTGCATGCGATGCGAGATGACCAAGGTCTTGTCGATGTACTGAAGTATTCAGTGACTTACAGCACACAGCGCAACTCTACCCCGAATAGGCTAGACACTTATTCGGGGGAGTCTGAGCTGATATCTTTGCGGTAAACAAAGTGGCGACACTATGAGAACGAATGAATCAACGATTTCATGTTCACGTCTTAATTACAATTATCAATATCACATATATATGATTATATCAATCTGCTCGTCGCTACTTTTGCATTTCTCTTGATTCGTTCGCTCGTCGATTCAGATAGTTCATACGAAGCTTCGAGCATAGTGACAGAAATGTTTCTTTCACTCTTTGATCATGACTCATGTAAAAGCCGTGTAGGGAGCTATGTAGGAAGCTATGTAGAAAGTCATGTAGGAAGTCATGTAGGAAGTCATGTAGAACGTCATGTAGAGAGCCATGTAGGGTATTTGGTAGGGAGCTTGGTAGGGAGCCATGTAGGTAGGGTGTTTGGTATGGAGTTGGTAGGGATTTTGATAGGGAGCCATGTAGGTAGATGAGCATGCAGGTGAGCAGGTAGGTGAGTAGGTAGGTGAGCATGCAGAGTGGCGAGTAGATTGAAAGACATGTAGGAAGCACTGTTTGAAGCCTGTTATGCGCTCGACCGACACGTATTTTGAAGTATGTAGAGTGTTCGATAGGGAATTTGATAGATAGTTTGATATCAAGCCATGAAGCGTGCTTTCTATTGAGCTAATTAGCTTGTGCTACGAAGCATGTATGCTTTCATGTTTTGAAGCGAGTAGGCTGGTGAACGAGTAGGTAGCTGTAGGTAGCTGAGTTGGTGGTGGATAGACAAGTAGAAAACCTACATTGTACGCAGGGTGTATTTGTAGGAATGTCAACCTGACTGTCAGCCCCGGGCGCTCTTTGGACTCGACCTACGGGATCGCAGTGGTCTTGAGGGTTCTCGAGGATTCATTCATTCCTCTTTCGCCATCGGATCCTGCTGCTCTCGCTTCTCGAATCTGATTAATCTGACTATATCCGTACTCGTCGCGAGATATGTTGATTTTTAAGTAGTTCAGAGTGTAGAATCATAATTAAATGTCATATGTTCTTTGTTTTTCATTTTGGTGTCGTTCTGAAAAATACCCGCATCTGTAGACTTCGGAATGACAACCTGACTGTATCATCCGTAAAGTCCGCTGATTGGACTCAGACCCTTCGGAGAGGTGCACCGTCGGTCAAATTGTTGATCCGCACCCGAAGGTAGGTCTGAGGCAAAGAGTTTGCAGTGCAGCATGTGATGAGTGTTGAAGAGAATGCTTTCGACGACGGCGTACTTCGATTCTACTCAATGAAAAAGCAAATTTGTCAACCTATCTTCGTGGGGAGCCTACTGACGGTGTCTCATCTGCAATTAACAGCAACTTTTCCGAAAATCTCGAAGAGGTGAAGGCGCACGCAATCAGCTTTCAGCAATCATCCTTTCACGAGGCGATAATGAACAGACGAACCAGATGCAGCGGCAATTTCTTAACCAGGGCAGGTCGAGAATTCGCCATCGACTGGTGGACCGTCTGAGGTACTGACGTTACGGCGTTTCAACTACCACTATGAACCTCCTCCTAGTTTCCAAATTAACATCCCTTCCCGGACATATATTGAATCTTCAGAAGGAACTTCTTCACAATTCCCGAATCAATTCGGACCTCCCTTCGATCGTCAATTCAACCACTGCGGGGCTTTTTCTGGTCCCTTCCGAAACGTTTGATCCCCCAGCCGTCAGGCATTCCTGTGGAAGAAACAGGGTTTCCTAATGCGGCCCTCACTTCTTGCGAGAAACATACAGAGCTTACGGAATAGCTACCAAGGAGTCGTCAGATCGAAGCGTGGCCTGCATCATCTAGTGGATCGCAGCAAGGCTCCAGCAGGAAATTCAAACAGGTAGGTGCTTTTTGCCTTTAATCAAAGCCCTGGGGATTCGCTAGCTGGTTGGCGCTTTTGGACAAGCTTCGTTGGAGGGCTTTCCTCCCCAGGCTTTCTATATCGTAAATTGTGCATTGAAACGGCTTGTGGGATCTTGTCTTCCCCCGCGCGCAGTCTTCTATCGTTCAATCCTGTGGTCAACTCGCCGAGTCCAGCTCATGTCAACATCATCCCCTGTTTGCCCCTGATGATGAACGAATCCTACCACCGATGCGTATGACAAGGATGGGCATTCTCGCGGATACTGACGCGGCATCATCAAGCCGGACATCGTAGTAATAGTGTAGGACTACGAAAAAGTGGTCGGCGACGACAACTTATTTTACATAATCGGCAAAAATACGAATACACTCATTGCGAGTGTTCAACAACACAAGATATTAAAGAGAAAACAATTGTGGCGGATTGCGTTCGAGGTCCTGGAATGACTCAGAGAAGACCAGTGAGGAAGGAGTGGATTTGGTTCATGTGGTGTGGAACACACGAAACATGTGAACTGACATACTTGGGTAGTTGTAATAAAAGGGGGAGGAGGAGATGCGTAGCAACTCACGCTTTGTAAGAAAACTATTCTCGCATAAAGAAGTCATTTACATACTGTAGAGTTGAGCTAGGGCACAGCATAGACCCTGAACACCTGTACTAATATATACTTCAAGCCTTCGCAGGAGGTCAATGTTTCGGCCGCCGCCCGTGTTTCTGCCAACTTTGGATGCTGGTGAAGAACAAGGGGCCCGGGTGAGAGCTCGTCTCCGCGGGCGCTGCAAATTGTCGATCGTCGCAAGCTCTCTTCGCGATGATGCTGCACCGGAAGACTCGAATGCATGTTCCGAAGCACTTCGTTTTGACGTTGTCATGAGCGGGCTGTAGAATTGGTTCATCTCAGATCGACTCGGTGAACCTTCGTGATGCTAAGCATTCACTGAAATAGAGATAAGAATCAAATCACGTCGAGCGTTTTGAGGGAGGCGCGCTGGATGCTTTGGTAAAGGGTTTTAGCCTATTGTCTTGCGGCAGCGTACATCATCTGCACTGGTTGACAAGGAGGCCGAGCAGGGAGGCAGCCAAGGGTGTACTCAAGGTCAAAAATGCCCAGAGACCACATATAAACGCTATTGGTAACGGACTCGGGTTGGCACGCCACGGCCGGTCCTCCCCAGACTTCCTCTCCCTATGAAGACTTTGGGGGCAGCATAAATTCCCGTTCCACAGAAAGTCTCGAGCGGTTCATGATTCTTGGAGAGGTTAAAGTCAGCTAACTTGACTAGAAGCATCCCCAAACTCACCCTCCCCTATGAGCCCCGTCACTACGCACTTCCGCTGGAGACCTTCGATTCGCCATGTTCTTGGCGTGTCTTGGGCGATTCGGAGCGTTATATTGTCCAGCAGAAGCACGGCGGCCTAGGCCGCCTTGCGCTGACCCAGCTTGGAATCACAAGCCTTTTGCTCCTCGGGTTTTCCGCACCAATGACTGAAAGATAATCGAGACTGCCTTCGCAGCGATCGTGATGGTGATACAAATGTTGAGCATCCGTGTTTGCAATTGATTCAATCAGCCTTCTTCCGTTCCACGCCCTCTTTAACAACGGCTTCATGTTTTGAAAGGCTTGTTATCATCAAGACATTGACCCTCTGACCATCATTGGTGCTGAAATGATTGCCGCAGACCCCGTTTTTTCTGGTCGTAGTCCTTTTCACTCTCAAGAATGTGCCCTCGTGAAGGATTCAAAGGTTTCACACCAAGTTGAGTTGAAGGAGGATGAGGCATTCGGCAGCGTAGGGGGTATTCTCTCGTACTAACCGGGCGATAGGCTCAGCGATCGTCGGACGGACGTGGTGAACAGAATTGTATTTCAAGAGGAGCGTATGTTCTGCTGCTGCGCCGACTGGAGCTATCACAATGATCGTGGTCAATGGTCAATATCGTGCATTGTGGAGGGTATTGAAGCTGAGAGCAACGTTGGCGTGTAAGCTGATGCATTTCAGCTTGCACTAGGGAACTATCACGGCTTATGTAGACGGTACCGTTGCCGCTGGCTGCTCAGTGTCAGTTTATCTAGACTGACTTTCATGATGCCAGTTTACCTTTATTGGCTTTCTCCCTCGAAACTGCCAGGTGTGTTTGGAACCAAACCCTTCACCACGGACGCCTCCTGATGTGTAAGCGAAGACGAGACATTTGCGAATTTCTTATGAGGGGGTGTACTTGTTTGGGGAGTCACTCTGCAACCGCCTTCTGCGACGCCTTACAGCTGGGGAAACAGCTAGCTACGATACACCCGCCTTCTTTCGATCCGAGCTGATTCCTCTACTCCGTTGATTCCTCTACTCCGTTGATGATTCAAGAAAGTTGTACCAGCGCTAGATGTTCTGGTTTTCACCACTTGATGTTTGGGTAAAAGTTTCAGATCTTACTGGTTTAATCAATTACCCAGTTGTTCGAAGAATTCGAACAACCATAATGCTCTCTCATACCGCCTCCCATACCGCTACTTGCAATGACAAAGTAACCCATCCGCTCAGTAAGCCACTTAAAGAGCTGGTCTGTTGTGATAGAGGGGCGTGGCGAAACGTCCTCAGGACGGCTATTGACCACCAACTTCGGCGGCGTCGTGTCGTGAGCGCGCCAGCAATGTGTCCTAAGCTGGACGTATAATCGTTCCTTAAACTGTGGAAAACGCGCAACCCATAAGCATGCTACAATACAAACCAACTACTGCCCCTAGAGTCACCAGCCGCTCACGGACTGTTGGTCAGACGTACAAACCAGGGGGTGCGGCTACGTTCTTGGGTCCAGCGTGGCCCATGTATGTGGTACTGTTTCGTCCCCTGAGCTTTGCTCCCGTCTCTGGTGTGGTTTCTGACGCAAAAAGTAGGGTCTGCGCCCATTGTCCCGAACACGCTCTTTTTGGCGCTCATGGGAAGAACGGTTTCAACTAGTGAACTACTCTTCCCAAGAAGCATGATAGCACCAATTGACCCAGTTGGCCTATAAGCCTGTGCAGTATATTGCTACCATGTGACACCTAGTTGCCGTGTAACACCTGGTTCCCCTACAGCAAAATCCTTCTAAAATCCTTTCTGGCCATAACACAGAATGTTCCTTATAGCACTCCCTCGCTTGACACCCCAAAAGTATTGATGCAACGTGTAGCTGAAATGCAAAAACTGGAACGTCAAAGGACGAGGCCTTTGCATGCAAGCGCGTACGCAGTCAAAGTGAGTATGTTCATGTAAAAAAAAGTGGGGAAAGAAGAGGGAGACGAAGATGAAGTTGAGGATGAATCAAGAATTTAGGAGGGGATAATGGACGGAAATGTTGGAAGATGAATATGAAGTTGGTGGATTGTGAACTATAAGCCAGCAGAGCGATATTTGGGTAAGGATGCAGTTACGTATCAAACCCTACCCTCAATTTTCACGCCTCTCCATCCTCTCACCCCTCTTCCCCCTCATATCAAACCATTTCTCACTTCTCCCTTCTTCCCACCTTGCCTCTCGGATGTCACCTCTCGATTCCTGCGCCTCTCCCTCTTTCGTCGCCGTTAACTCGAACTTTTCCTCTCCATCGCAACCTGATTGGAGCGGAGACGGGTGTCTGTTGATGGAAGGAGGGACCGGAGGCTGGAGGACAAGGACTGAAAGGTTACACGAAGGGGATGTTGTGGGGCCCGAGGATGTCTGCGGCGTCTCTCGTGGTCGTCGCGGAGAACGGCATCATTACTGAGGTTTGAAGAGCGGAGTTTGAGGTTAGCTTCCTGCTGTGCGCGGGCGAGGCGGTAGCTGTGCTCGAAGGCTTACTCCACCATCCCCATCCCCTCAACCCCCCTCCTCCACCTCCACCTCCACCTCCGCCTTGTTCTTCGCGAACGGCGCGGAGTGCGGCACGGGAGGAGGCTTTGTTGTAGTCGGGTTCGTCAATGACTAGAGGGTGGTGTGTGGAAGACGGAGCGGGTGGTGAAGAGGGCACTTAAAAGCGGGCGAAAGTTGGGTTTGGAGCGAAGCCGTATCAATTCCTTGAGCCTATTTGGTAGCGCTACCGCCGTCGAGATATGAATCTTGGTGAAGCTGCCGTGTATAATAAACCTGGCGGACCGACCGAGGAAGCGTTGATGATCCGCAAGGCATGATCTTTTTGTCTGCTGCTTTCGACGACCGTATGGCATTCGTACGGCTTCTTTTCAGTCTTTTGGAATGGTGCCTTTGCAGCGGAAATCCAAGTCTTGGCGTTCCCAAAAAGGTTTGGTGGAAATTACGCAAAATCGAGGAGTGGCAGCGGCTGCGTCTATAGAATCACATGCCGACATCAAAACGCCCTACAGATTGACCCCCGCCAGCGCGGATGGGTTTGGCTTGGTCATGGCAAGTACATCCGTGACCCTAAAAACACTGATGCAACGTGTAGCTGAAATGGAAAACTTGAAATGTCAGTCAAAGGAGAGGAGGGCCTTTGAAACTGGCATAATGCCGACGGCGAGTGACAAGGTTGCTGTACATCTGAGCGGCGAGGTGGAGGGCACTGAAAAGTTCGATTTGTTTGTTGATTTCGACTGTTGACCTCAAACCTACAAGGGGCAAGCTTTGTATGAATAAGCCTCGTTCTTTCCTCGCATAATTCTGAAGACGAAGAGGAGATGAGGTGGGAAGCACTGACAGATCTATACTTTGAGTGGGCTTACGGAAAATGAAGATCTAGCAGTTCAGGTCATGAAAAGCGTTCGCTCGAAGCTTCATCGGCAACAATTCCCTCACGAGAGCCTTACCTATATATACGACGGAACGGTCGAAGAATGCGAACTACGGGAAGCAATAGTGGATCATGTGGTATACACGAACACGTCTCTAGAACCCTCTGTCGAATATCTTCATAAATTCTTATTCGACTGTTTGAAGGGAGCTCAACAACTCTTGTTCGAAAGAGAGACGATGAATAACGGACGATTGGATTCCGTAATTCCGTACTTTCAGTCATTGAGTGCCTTCAAGCTTTTTGCGAGCTTTTGCAACGAGGAAAGTGAGCATGGCGGTAGACAAGAAAATTCCGCGTGCTCGGATTGTGTGGCCAGTATCAGAGTGGCGCCTTTGTTCATTACGGATGACAATTCTATTGCGGACATACAAGGAAAGCTTCTTCAGTATTTGGTACAGGTAATGTCACTCTTCTGAGAGGATTAATCGTCTCAAGTCATTAGTCTCAGTCAGGAACGTGAATCCGAGGAATAAAGAAACGAGGCATCGGCATTTCGCGTGAATTGACCCTGGGCTTTCTAAGCTTTCCTGGGCTCATTGAGAATGAGTTCCCCAGCGTGACAGCCACCTCTACGTGGTGCTGGGGACCAGTACCACTCTGCTGGCCCGTAGAGAGGGAAGCTGGGAGCTGTCACCCTCGTTGCGTTGAGGCCTCGTCGACACGACTGCGTGACGATGGTGGGACCGATAACCACGTCTTCGAATCACGAATCAGTCTCCACGACGCGACGCGAACGGTATTCGTCTGCAATTCGCAAGCACTTCGAGTACACAGCATGTATAAACGGGACAGAGCGTGAGTCATCGTTTGATCCGGAGATCGAACAAGAGTGAGAATATACACACGTGTCAGGATGACAATCTGAAGTCGTTTATAACGAAGGCACGGATATACAACATGACGAGTCGATTTATCGAGTGGAGTATGCGCACAGCAGGTCTGGTCACCCTACTACGAGCAAACTCGGCTGCTTCAAGACGTTTCAGCATCAGATAAGAGCTAAGCTCCCCGTATTGATTCGTGGCTACGATGAAAGGATCACAGTGAATGCTGCCTACATTCACAGCGCTGCGAGTTTAAGCTCAGCGTGTGATATCGACGGAAGACGTAACTTCGCCTTCTAGCTACGATGTTACGGCGCTGGCGAACGCGGCGGAAAAGAGACAGCAATACACAGAGTCGACGATACGCAGACGAAAAACAGGCGAACGGCAATCTTCGAACAGTCAACAAGCTTAGAAACGGCTTTACTAACTTCATACTCGATCTAGATAAACACAATCTCAATACACACGCGCTACGTTGAACAAAGTCACACTCTAGAATTCGAACGATTCAGTGAACGTGCGATCCTTGATTCAGGTCACATACACATACAGACGTACAGCAGAACTACGACAGACGAAGCGCAGAGACATCGAGCAGACAAGATACACAGTTAGCAGAGTACATATTCAAGGTTCTACAGCACGAAGGAAGATAAAAAGCGAGCATTTTTCACTTTGGCAGTCAGACGGTCTTATTCCCCAGAGGGTTTTTCCATCTATATAGCTTCATAGTTAACCTGCATGGGCTGGTTCCAACCAATGACACATCGGTGTATGAAATAATAATAAGAATGAGACGGGTGGGTTTAGATACTTAATCTCACTACCACATTTGACATGCCCACACGTATCTAGATGCTCACTCACTCGATAAACATGAACAACATGAATGTTTAGACACTCACCATCTCTGCTGTCGTCACCGCATGCAACATCTTCAGCCACTCTCACTGTCGCCGTTATCTCCAACAGGGGTCGAAGAGTCTAATCAACGACTACCTTCTCTATGTGAAAGTACCTGACACTGCTTCGACGGTACAACCACAGTAGCGAAGAGGCTGGCGAGGTTCTGAGCGTCCGCGGCGCCGTGAGGTCGAGGAGCAGTTCGAGGCCCCCGTCAACGAACTTTCACCCTTTTACCTCTGAAGACTGAAGGTAGATGGTATGTTATTCGGTAAGTTTCATAGGTGATTCTAGGACTTCGTCGAATAATCCCGCAATGAGCGCTCCAAAACTTCAAATCATACAAAGCGATCCGGCTATAATAACTGTATGCTCACGAACTTGAAGGTGCAACTTGCTCAGGGACGATGATAGGTCGATAGCTGGTATATAATTCCTGCTGGTGGCTCTTCAATTACAGAGCGTTGGACGGCTTCGCTGTGAAACTCGTCTTCAGGAGAGTGCAAAGGGATCTGTGATCTCCAGTTGGCTCGATCAATCTAGCTGGCCATCTGAGAGCCTAACCTGCTTCGGGCGGCTGAAAAACAAACGTGTAACCCTAGATAGTCCCAGCCATTGAAGCAGGCGGTTGAATACCTTACTTCTGACAGTCTTTTCCAGCAGACTAGCTCCTGGCCCCCAAAACTCGAGGCCTGGTACACAGGCAAGAACGCAGGGAAGATTCTATCTCAGGAAACTAGTCTCGACTACCCTTCTCATAGTTGTTCCGAGCTCTCATGGAGTGTGTTGGGGTCTGGCACCAACATGCAAAGACTTGGAACTGAAGGTCATATGGGGCATATGGTAGATGGGTTGAAGCTGGATGGATAACTATCTAGGGGACGAAGGTGAAAACTCTACTAGCGCACCCCTAGCCCTACCGAGGCGGAGATTGCCATAACCTGTTTCCAACACAAAGGTCCAGAGTCGTGGCAGCGCGATGAGGAGTGAGTGGAAGGCACACGACCAAGCCATCCCCGTCTGTCAGGGATTTGATCGCTGGCTCGGCGGGATCATGATCCAAGGGCTCGATTCCAGTGACGGATGGAGAGGTGGTAATAACCTGTAGACTACAAGTGCCATATCGGCAGGCTATGCCAATTATAGAGGGTGGAGTGATGCGGAAGTGGACTCACGTTTAGAGGAGCTATGCAAACACGAAAGGGGCTCGGATGAAGCCCTACAGTAAGGCTAGCCCTATGGTCTCGGGGAAATACCGCGTCACACCGCCCCATATTTCCGAGTTCGAATTTCAGGTGTGATTTGGTTGGTAATCTCCGCCCTATAGGGCTGGGGCTCGCTAGCAGAGTTTTCAACCCACCTATGAATCTCTGCACCCTTAAAAGTTCGAAGCTGGAGGTTCATCGTCGGCCCCATCACTGTTTCTTGCATGTCTAAGCTGTGGATAACAGCGAATGTCGTCAAAATGACACTTCACCCCTTCAGTACAGACGGAAGCGAGACCGTTTGCAGCATTCCATGAAGTTGTCTACCTTCATCAACGATTGACAAGAAAGGTCCCAGGATCGCCGCCACGGCGGTTCTTTCATGCTGCAGCACTACTAGTATACTAATGACTAGTCTCTAGCTTCTCCTAGAATCCTAGGGGGACTCCCAGCTTCAATAATTGGGTTATTTATGCTACGGTGCGTGCCTTAAGACTCAGGTCCTGTTTCATGAGTGCGAAGGTTTTTTCCTAAGTGGTGTGGTACAATCATGCTTTCCCTTACCGTTCCACAGCGTCGACAGTGCTGCCAGCTGTCGCGTCTTTCTCGCAACCATGAAGAATTATCGAATACTAGTCGCTTGTGTATGTGAAAATGAACTTATGAAAAACTGGTCGATAGTAGTTTGAGGCTATCAAAATTAAGAAATTATTGAGCAAAACTAAAGTGCAAAGCGAATCGCCTAAATCTGACAACTAATTGTGTTTTCCTTGACCGAGGGGACCTTATCTACTTTTCACTCCCTCAAGCAGGTCTTGCAACATTCGATCACTCTCTTCGTCCCGCAGATATTTATCACCGACTACTCAATAATTACTTTGCTGTGCAGAGACATTCTTCGCAATGCGTCTTAATTACACCGCTATCGTTACCCTGCTATTCACGCTCGTCGCCTTCATCCTCACCTTGCTCTGCATCTTTGCAGGCTCGAAGCCAGGCTTTGTGGCAAACGGGGACATGCTGACGCTCAATACGTCCATGCTGGGCTACACGACGCTGAACACTTCCAAGACGTCCTCTTCGCTCATCAACTCCATCGTAAGTACTGTCAAGGGCGACATCAACCACGTCATAACGACTATAACCAAAGACCTTGGCATTCATGACTTCTACAGCGCCCACGTCATGAATTACTGCGAGGGCTACTATACACCCACAGCAATTGCGAACACGACCGTTCAGCCGTCACAGAATATCACCAGATGCTCCAACCATACGAGAATGTTCCATTTCGATCCAGCTGCAGTCATTCAGTCTGAACTGAAACCTGGTGTCAATTTGACAAGCCTCAAGTGGCCATCAGCGATCGAAGATGGAATACACGCAATCGAGGTTGCCAGCAAAGTCATGTTTGTCCTGTACTGCATGGCAGCCGCCACCGCTGGTGTCGCCTTTCTTGGTGCCATTGCTGGTTTCCTAACTGGGGCAAAATTCATCGCTTTGGTCAACACTTTGCTTTGTCTCATCGGATTTTTGGCTTTGATGATCGCGTCTGCCATTTCCACGGCAATCATCAACAACGTCGTCGGCACATTCAACAAACACGGCAACGACATCGGGATCTACGCGTACAAGGGCATGACTTTCATAGGCATGACCTGGGCTGCCACGATCTTGATCATCCTGTCAGCTTTTGCTTGGATCTTCGAATCGCTCCTGCGCAAGCGGAGAGCGGCCGCGCCTTTTTCTTGAGTTTTCTTAGCATGATGCTAGGACCGGTCAAGGACGGCGTTTGTTTTTCTGGCTTTTAAAGGTCTAATTTGCACGCCTCTGGGGATTTCTCTTCCTACAGACCATAGACAGAATCTATACACACTCCTACTACACAACGCGTGCAAAGTGAACCTCAAGCTGGAAAAACATGTTTTCGTGAATACTAATGCTAACCCCATTCATAAAATGGGATTTTCGGCGATAATAATCAAAGTCAATTCATTTGCCTAATCAACGAAGTCGAAAGATCTTCAGCGAATTGAATGAATTTCAGACCTGCACTGAACAGTCTCATCATTTCGATTGGAAAGATCTCATTGCGAGCTTCGCAAGTTGCATCTGAGAGCACGACACTAGAGAGAGAGACATCTCTGACCATCGAGCTTGCTCAATGACTGCGAAGCATCAAAGAGCGTTTGCTCTATGAAAGCGAGTGTACTACAACCCTCATCACAAAGTTGTTCCGTTTGAGAGTAGGATAATGTTGGAAACATGGTTATGGCAATCTCCGTGTCGGTAAGAGTTTTCGCCTTCATTCCCCTAGATAGTTATCCATCCAGCTTCAACCCATATACCATATACGCCATATGACCTTCAGTTCCAAGAGATAACTCATCAGCCATGTCTATCGTGTAAGTCGTCAATCGAAAGCCTCTACGATATAGGCAATCAATAGACCGTGAATATGTGCCTTTGATGAGGGCAAAAGGTATTTCAAAGTTGGAAACCGTGGATGGGCCTCTGCGGAGGGCAAACGGTATATAAAAGTCAACATACCCGTGAATAGACCTTTGAATGAGGGCAAATGAGGCACCTTGGTAGGTGCATGGAGGAGCCTGATCAGCTTCATATTGTTGAATACAAGGTCATATGGGGGGCCCATTTGGTAGGTAGGTTGAAGCTGAATAGGAGTTTATCTCAGCCCTGCCAGCCCTATATAGGCGGGGATTGCCATAGCCCCTATTTTAATACATGGTTCCCCATAGAAAACGTCAAAAAGGGGTACAGTAGGAAGCTACGAAGAGAGGAAGAAGGTGAAAACTGTGACCCACCAGCGCTCACTAGCGCCAGTCCTGTAGGGCTTGGCGAAAGGCGGAGATTACTAACCGTAGGGGTAACAGTACTGTTCCCCTATTTCCAGCAGGAAGCTTCAAAAAGGGGAGCTTGGATGTCGAATATGACCTTGTTTTCCAACAATTCTGTCAAGCATTAACATTCGCACTCCAGGGACTCTGCGTCTCAAAAAGAAATTAAATCATAGACAATTAAAACTCTTCAACATAACGCAGATAAATGCTGCGAGAAGGTGAACACGCAAGCTTTTAGGCTGAATGAAGAAAAGAGAAGCACCGAGCAGCGCGCAACCAAACACACCAGCAGCCACACAGGCACGCAGCCACGCCAACCCACACGCACACGCAACGACTAAGCCTCCACAAGAAAACGGCGAACCGAGACGGAGGCGGCGAGGAGGAGGGCCAAAGGAGGCGGCGAACCGGGACTGAGCGGGCGAGAAGGAGACGGCGAGTGGAGGGGGAGACAGCTACGCAACTGTCACTCAAAACTGTCATGCATGGGATGCATATGACTCGCACTCGCGGGCAGGAACGACGACAGCGGCAGCAGTAGCGGCACGACGGCTGGGGGTGTCGAGGGTGTGAGCGGCGACTACAGTAATATTACTAAATGCTAGGCACTCTGCAATGAAGCACTCACCCCAAACTGCCACCGCAGCTTCCAACGGCGCAGGATTGAGAGGCTGAGAGAGGGGACCAGGGGGCACAACAAGGGGCGCGCCATAGACAGCCACGGACGGAATAAACACACCAACGAATTGCTGGGGGGCCTACGCATGTGAGTTAGCAAGCTTTAAACCTTCTCAACGACTACTGCTTACCAATGTGAGGGCGGGGTTGAATGCGAAGATTGTACTACGAGATAGACACGCATCAGTCCGCATTCGGTAGCAAGTATACACCGCTGCAAGAATGTCATGCCAAATACGAGGCCGCATCACTCGCAGGCACTGACGATTCAAGGCTCGTCAGGGATCTTTAAGAGTAGCAATACATACAAGGTGAAGTTGCTTGCAAAGCAGGAGGTAAAGAGAAGAACCAGGCAGGAAGGTGGATTTAGCCGGCAGAGGTCGAGGAAGCGTTCTCGTCTACATTCTCTTCACTCAATCTGACAAGACGTCTCACAAAACTCTTTCTTCGATCTATCTACATCTGCCGATCGAACATAGCATCAAATTTGTACGTTTCATGAACTATCAGTTCTACGTTAGAGAAAAACCAGTCGAAAAATCGTGTAGGACTAATCCCGTGTCTGTATACGTGATTCGACTTGATTGTGAAGGAGAAAAGAACCTGTAAGTTCTCCTCTACTAGTCGCCACAGCAGATTTTCAGAATCGTTCCACCCCTTACCCTTCTGGCCAACGGATTGATTCCCCCACCCCATCCGTCACCCTTCCCACAACCACGCTGTTCTTTCCCCTCAGCTCTAAGCACACTGATGACGAGACCCTCTCTATCTTCTTGCTCGAGCCCTAGCGAGAAAGATGATATAAAGTAGAAAGAAGTACATCATTTTCCCCACAGCCCAGTTTTAGCAATCACAACTTCTAACCACATACATATTGACTCTATTCATATTTGTTCCTTAATAAATGATAGCATCGACCGGGCGTAGCCACCGCCGTCGTGACAACCAGTCATACTGTTAGCGATGCAGCACTTATTCTTCCGCCATTAATCATCTTGTTTACTTAGCCAGTCGGCTATCCGACTGTCAGCTAGGAGCTTTTACTAGGAGCTCTTAGTCGGTCTACCCACCCATCTGCTCAGCCATTTGCTCGACCTATCCCACCTATGTAAAACGCCCTCCTCACCTATCTGCTTCCACCTAATCCGAGCACCTTCAAAACCACCTGCTCAAACCACCTATCCGAGCATACATCACCCGAACCGCCAATTCGAGCACCTACCAAACCGCATTCCCGAGCATCTACCGAATCACTAGCTTGAACCCTACCATCCTATTTACTTGAGCTTCTCCGAACTTACCCGCTTAAGCACCTCTAAAATCAACCGCTCAAGCATCTTCGAAACCACCTGCAGAGCCCTATTAAATCCATCTGCTCATCTGCGCGGTCACCTACTAAATCACCTGCTCGAGCAACATCCAAAATAGCTGCTTACCAGCTACCCTACCGTTTTTCATACGCCTCAACCAGCCGTTTATTCACCTTCTATGAAACGTGTCAAATCGAGCAAGGAACGCGTCACAACAATGCTTCAGCAGTGATTCGAAAAGTACATCAAGTCGACTAGCCAAACACCTCACCAAGCTACATCTCGAGCAACGGCAAAACACACACTGGGCAGAAACAATGGGGCATACATATGGCTTGGGCTATTATGACGCCTCTTAGAGCCTGTCATATGAAGGTTCGGTCAATGGTATTATAAGACGAGAGAAAGCGAGACTGAAAAAGGCCCACTCACTCATATCCCAATATCCCCAAGCCCCCTCTCACTCTCTTCCTATCCTCTGCTAGCCCGCAACTCCCACTACAACATCATCAGTTGCATTATTCTCCTCATCATGCTCACCATTTCCTTCCGCACAAAACATCACAAACTTATGGCTGTAGTCATAGTAGTTTTCTAAAACCCTTCGCTTCCAGAACTCAACGTAGTCTTGCAAGAACTAGTGGCGATCAGGGTGCATGATGCGGCCGACGATTTCCTCGTCAACGAAGCTGACAGCGTAAGTGAAGAAGATGCGTCGAAGGTCGGTGAAGATGGCCGGGCGGATTGACATTTTCTCTGTCATGCGGAGGGGTAAAGGTCCAGATAGTGTTGGAAACCAGGGTTATGGCAATCTCCGCCTCGGTAGGGCTGGGGACGCTAGTAGAGGCTTCAACCCATCTACCATATGTACCATATACCCCATATGACCTTCAGTTCCAAGAGATAGCAATACGCTCGAAATAATGCAGAGATGATCCCGGCTTGATACAAAGAACGATACCTACAGCTTGAAGATCTTTTTCCGAGCCAGAGCTGCGAATCATGCCAAAAACAGTTGTGACGGGAAAAGATTTTACAAAGTGACAATAAATACATTTAATGAGATATATAATATGAGAAAAGATTTCGCAAATCCCGATTGTTAACGTTGCCGTAAACCCATTCAAAGTCAGCTCTTAACATCTACGGCGAGAAATTGTCTCGGATAATTCACGTCCGGAATGTGACCATAGGTTTAGTCTCGTCTACACAAACTGTCAAAGAGTTGATAGTAGTGGCCTGTAGCTCTTCAAAGGAGATTATTCCCAGCTCGAAAAATTTCGCTAGAAGATCTAGTGAATTCTAACCCTGGGCGACTAAAATCATCAGATGAAGTGCTGACAAGCGCGCAACTCTAAAATTGAAGTCACTTGACAGTTCGAGATCTGGCTGAGGACTGGTAAGGCTGGAGATGGTCGCCATGAATGGAGCACTCAGAGAAGCCTGCCACGAGGCCTCGAATGAGCAAGCGGTTTGTTGTGCGATGTTAACAGATACGAGGTTGAGATGCAGAGCTCCAGAGTCACAGGGTTCCAATTCGCCCTGCTACAGGTACCATGCGACGCCTCGGACTTTGGACTGCAATGCTAGACACCAGCAGGTGACCATATTGCCACGTCTTGCAGCAGTCCCGAGACTCGTCACCAATGTCTCAATATTCACAGGCCAGATATCGGACGAAGTGTGGAGCATCAAGACAAGGTGAAATGCTACACAATGACGCCTCCAATCCTCACGGTCTGGGGCCACGGCAACAAGAAGAGTGGGAAGGGGAGTCTTGAGATGAGAAGTGATATCTCCAAGAAAGAGGTGGATGGGCGACATGAGGGTCGAGGGAGGACCTAGGGAACCAACGAGAAAGGTTGAGGGAGGATTGCCACATCACGAACAAGACTGAAGGAATGAGCAGATGATAAAAGCCTGAAAGACGAAGGACTTTTAGATTCTCCGACTTCTGAGAATCTTTGATCAGCACCCTTTGTCACGAGCTCCTGTCAATAATCTAGGGCAAGATAAAATAATCACCGCACCCTCATATGTTTAGGGAGATAGAGCAGTGATAAAGGTGATGATCAGAGATTGAGAATAATGTTTACAGAAAACGAGATTGGTCTACATGAATAGAGCACTCTTTCGCCGCATGGTAGACGTTATACAAGTTATCTGAACACAATATCTACGCATCGAGGTAGGTACACGTGATTAACGGGAACTCAAATCGATATGGGCAACGGCCCGCTTCGTGCTCTGGAAAATAAGCAGAGCGATGAGAAAAGCCTTTCCTGGTACTTGGAGGCACAGCCTGAAGTTTAAGGAGCCATCATATGATTGACTAGATTTACTTAGTGCAAAGAGACCAGATGCCATAAGATCTGCATCTCCGCACCCAAACTTCATTGATGCCACAAAAAATGATGTCGTAAAGTGAACCTGGTGATGGTGATTGGAAAGATACCTGGCGTAGCTGAGACTTGATGAAGGTCAGGTTCTGTGAAGGATCGATGTCGTTCAAGATACCAACGCGTCGCCAATATTCAAAAGGTAAAACATGCAATGACATTTGAGAGGAACATGATGGATGGTGGAATCAGCTAGACAAAAACTTCACATCCACCGCATCGTCCCGAGGCTACAGTCAAACCCAGACCGCCCAGGAAACGAGGCCCCTCAACCAGCCCTCATTCCCAAGTAGAAGATATGGACAGCTTCGGCCGTGGCGCTAACTTCGAACGAGCAGATACCTCAAAGCAGATCCCCGGCCCAGCGAGATCAGCTGCAGATTCCGCTATCGAATTTAGGTCGAGCAAGACAAGGCCAGGCTAGAGAAGTAGAAACAGGTAAGCTGGCGTGAGCGGTAAGTCTTTCCTCCCTCGTTAATCCTTGCCCTTACTATGAAGGTTGAAGCTTGGGGTTGCTGACCTTGCCCCATCGACCCATATTCTTGGCGGAATGAATCGAGACCATGCTTTATTTAACACCAGCCCTGGCTCCCATATGCCAACGAGCTTATCATCCGAAACCTTGATGCAAAAGGTTGCTAAGTATCTGAGCTTCTAGCGTGAACAGGCTCTTCAATACTTGTCGAAGCCTGTTTCAGGAGTTCCTTCACTTAGCATCTACAGCGCTACTATCGAAGTCCTCGATAAATCTCATTATCGTCAACGCATCCTTCACCACTATCACCAAACCAATGTATCCTTCCATACAGACGCCGCCTTTCACTGCACGTAATCTGAATCGCGCTTTCAGTACCACGAAAGCCCGCATGATCGCATGAGCGGTTGTGGGTTGACGGGAAGATGGTTAGAGGGTTTATTGAAGAGGGTCTTCGGAAGATGATGAGACCGATAAATACGGTCATCTTTGTGTGTCAAGGTATCAAAGGGGTGTTTTTTCGTTGATATTTTCTCCAAATCAGTTCAGGCTCCTCAAATCCTTTTCCCTGTAACCAACGATCACGACATTGAGATATTCTCGAACGATCGAGCATCACCCTAAACCGAAAGAAGACCGTCATAATAAACTCAGGCTATCAAAATGTATAGGCTTACAGGAGAAACCCCAAAGCGAATTCATACCTAAAAAACTCAAGGGCGAACGTAGCCGACCAGATCATCTCAGAAATGATACACTGAGCGAGGCTACCAGTCTCATCAGAAAACAGTAGAATGATAAGTCTACTAATGAGAATGTCATGGCTAACTATTGTGAACGGCAAAGTACAAAGGAACCGTACATAGAGAACATCACAAATGCTTGAAAGGAACATTTGACGTCGGTCGTGCTTCGATCAAATTCTGCGCAAAGTACAGTACATGCACTGCTCATCTTCGCTCTTGGAAAAATGCGATCAATCGAGTTGAGCACTCAAGGAATGGCCAACCTTTAGTAAGAGCAGTAGAGCTTAACGAATTGTGTGCTCGAATTGTACGGTTATCAACGACGAACGAAACAGGAAAGCATATAAATGTTGTGCTGTTCAGACTGTCTGTTTCCCTCAATTAAAAGCCTGCCGTGTCTGGCAAGTTGCTGATAAGACTCTCAGAACAACGGCGGATTATTTGAGTATCTTCCATCCTTGAATGTATGGCGACAAGACCTCGACAAGGTTGGCATGAGAACGTAGTGTATCACGATTACCTGCGGCACGTCTAAGACATTCGGCCTAAATTCAACAATTGTAAGAGAGCAGAAGGCCAGTTTTGTTCTGCGTTGAAACGAGAGCGGTTCCAAGGAGTCAAGGAGCGATGCCTTCGCTGAAGGTTGTCTCAAAGAAAACCATCCCTGCAGTGAACATGAAGATGCCAAGTCATTTGGGGTTGGACCGCTTTGCATCAATCACAGCCTAATCGTTGTCAGCCTGACTCCGCCGTCTCAATCTCGAAGCAGGGTTAGCGTACTTTCCGAGCCCGGTTGAGACTACGAACAAGTCGCTGAGTCACCGCCGAGGCTTTCTGGTTGATTGCTTCTTCATCAAACTATTGCGACTGGTATCAATACCTCATGATCCCTGCGTTTGATACTACCGCGGGCAGCATGTGCCGGTCTTTTGACCGGTTGATATAGTGTTCCTCTGGACGGTCCGCGTTGCACCAGGTATTATGAGAATGAGCGCCGATACCATGAACTGCAACGATACTAGAGTGAGGCTGTCAACATCGGCAAAACAGGCTTTTCCAAAAGTATTCTGGAATCGTAGTCCACAGATGGTGCTGGATCAGCGTCCTGAGCGTCAGTGTGAGGCTTGTAGAGAACCTTGAGCCCGATGTCGTCATCACCTCCTCTCCAGGTGAGCCGTATTGCGTACTCTATCACATGGCAATGGTCCGATGAGAGGCGTACAGCTAGCTTGCAGTAGACGCGTTGACTTTCACCTGGTAACTTGTGTGAGGACAGTGTGCCACTGTTGAAGTCTGAAGACCGTGAAAGGAGATCATTAGCAATAGCAAGGTAAGCATAGTATTCCATACCGCTGAAGATGAGCTTCGTTGTCCTTGCGTCAGCCTCGCGGACCAGCAGCTTCAAAGCGGGCAGCGGAAGACGGGGCCCAGTTAACCGTATCAGTACGCTGTACGGATTCGCCTAAGTCTTCCCTGGCAGGCCGCTGGGTGGGACGGGTACTGCAAAGAATTTAAGTTGAAGCCGGGAGCATCAGACTATTTTACCACGTAACTGCAATATGTCAAGTGAGCAATATACTTCATATTACTGACCAACCTCAACATCGTCGCCGTCGTCGAAGTTGCCAATCTCTTGAAGCAACCCGGAAGCCATAAGTATTTTTCTCGCTCGCTCAGAAGATGTGTTTACTACACACAGCAGTGCCAGCGACGACAACGTTTCCGATGTCAAGTCAGCCCAACCTCACATGTATATGGACGAGACGAGGCAAAGCAGTAAGCCACCGCTGCAAACTTTTGGAAACCGGAAGGAAGCAGGCGAAGCGTGAACTTTTTTCTATTGAGTCTGGTCACGATATCTTATATGATGACGATAGTGAAGGACTTCTGTGGTGAACAGAGCAGGCGAAAGGCATGCACTACGCGTTCGACTATACGCGGCGGCTTTTTCAGTTTCTAACTTCATGCTACTCAAAGCTCGGGCGCTGTTTCATGAAATGAGGATGACAGAGCTAACGAGGGCAAGTGTAGAAGTCGTCAAGAAGTGGTTTCTAGCGCATATAATAGATACGGCGTTTAAGAATTAGGCACATTGCCTGCCTTGCGTCCCGAACAAACCTCACACACACTCGGGCCCCTGATGACCTCTCACATGCCTTGTCCCCTCCCTGATCCCCCCAACTGCACCCGCCCGCTCTTAAAACCCCCCCTTCCCTTCCCCGGCAGCCCCTCCCAACATGTTTTTTCTCCCTTAACATCTTCCACATCACCTCCGTTTCATCTGCCAATAATTGACCGCGGCGAGCAAGGCGCCGAGAGAGACGAGACCGCGACGTGAGCCAGCGCCGATGGAAATGCACGAGCAGCTCCGGCCGGGTCAGGCGCGTTTGGGCTTTCCAGTCGTAGCGTTGGTACAGCAAGCAATCCACGCCGGCTTATGAGAGCCGAAAGAGGGGAATTGTAAAAGTGGGTTGGAAGTGTTGAAGCATTGGAGCAAGGGAGCAGTGGTTTCACTGCTCTAACCCACCACACCTGGGTTTGAGATTGGGGTGCGCCCTAGGACAGCGCCATTTCTCCACGCCTTAACCCTTCTCCGCAGATTGTGCTGACATCGAGCGTTCGGCACACGCACGCTGAGGCCCATGATGGGGTCTACGCCTATCATCGAGAAGACGCGAATGTCTTCATGAGCTTGGCACAACTGACTGCGGAGCACACATGGTCATTCGTCGCTATGACTGAGACTGTGCTGCCCGGTGGCTCGAGTGGAACATGGGCAAGGCAGTTGAGATGAGGCATCCGATGCGCAAATGGCTGGGAAAGGTTTGACCTCATCTTCTCGCTCTGGGCATGGTCGCATGTTCCGCTGACCGAGTGACGGGAGCACCTGCTGGCTTTGAGTGACCACATCATCATCGGTGCCCAGTCGATGAGGAGCTTGATGCTGCTATTGTTCAGTCTGCTTCATACGTTCGCTGGTCACTAACGCCAAGCCAAGAACAGGGTGCAATGGTAGCAACATGGGGCATGAGGGGCACAGATCATGGGTTGGGGCATAGGGGCAGTGAGGCAACTCTTGGGGTATAGAATGGGCGATGTTGAGGTAGTTGAGGCAATGTTCGAGCCTGGTGGTGCGAAAGAACCATCTCCGCATGATGGAGTGTTAGCAACATGAGCTCCTGGCTAGAAATTTGGCACCAATTGCCACGCTCCTCGATGGGCTACAAGACATGCAGTTCTTGTCACGTTTTTGGATAGTCTGTTCCTAAACCTTTTATCTACCCATTGGTTCTCGATGAATGCCGTACCTTTCATACGGGAAGCCTTTCAAACTCGTCCTCAGTTCCGCCCATCCATCTTCAGACTTCCACGGACGGCCTGCTCCATCATTTCTCTGTGGCTTCTCATGCTGCCCCAGCCCCAGCCCCAGCCCCGTTTCTCCCACTTCATCCCAAGCCCGTTCAGTATCTCCTGTAAGCACCACCTCTTCTCTTCCCCTGCAAAGTTCCAAGTGTCCCGGATGGGGCACCCAAACAACACACATACCCGCTCTTCGCCCGGCTTCAACACCAGGGATTGAGTCCTCAAACACTAGACACTCTTCTGGTGCGACCGGCTTATCCTGCGGACTCAGAGTCTCGTTGACCCCGTTGTAAGGCTAGTAAGAAATTGTCAGGGGCCGGCTTGCGTTCTCGATTAGCCATTGCTGCCGCACACGCGGCATGTTTCCGGAAAGGCAGCAGTTACGACTGGCAAATGGCCGGTCTAGATATCGAAGAGTTTCTTTCTAGAGGAAGTACTCGTGCAAGACGTTGTTGTTCTTGATGTTTAGAGATTAAAGAAGCAAACAGTGTAACGTGAACGGATACAGTTCAAAAGCAAGGAAGCATCTAAAGCTGCAAGGGTCCTAGAGAATTACATTGAGTATTTACCCTAGATTACGTATCTAGCTGCTCTAAGCTATCTAAGTGTTGTAGAACCTTGCGCCTGCGTCGCCCTATAACAATGAAAATCTCACTAATCGGATCGAGCAGTTGGCGAGCATGCTGACTCTGAACAGATCAAACAAGATTCCGAATTCTCCTAGACTTCTTCTGATTTTTCTTGATCCTCCTTCTCCTTCTCCTCCTCCTCCTTCTTCTTCTCCTCCTTCTTCTTCTCTTCCTTCTTCGCCTTCTCCGCCTCTTCCTCTCCGATATTGTCTTCTTTTCCACGCTTGACTTCATTCCCTATCCCCCTGCGATTTAGAATCTTCATCTTCTGCTTAAGATCATCTGAACAGAATGTTTTGCATAAACTTGTCATATCGTCATGACTAGGTATGTATGCTTGAACGTTTGCAAAAGACTTACACTTGTCGTTGACTAGAGTCTGGGATATAGACCGTGTTTTCGATGTTGAAAGTCAGTGGGTAAAGAAGGTTTCTGACATCCCAATCGTCCTTTGCAACACGCAGTCAATGACCATTTCGGTTGGATATTTGCTTAGGCTTCAACGCTCACCAGATTTCGATAGTGGGAATTTTCTCGTGTAATTCGAAATGTACACTTTGTTGCTTAGCATATGCCTCGGCGTTCTTCATTGCTCGAATAAGATTGCATAGATGGACCATGATGGGTGCGAAAGCGGTGGTAAAGAAAGAACTGTGTGTTTTGTATCCACCGATACCGACAAATCTAGTCTCGCGAAGCTATCTTGCCGGATTCTGAATGTCCAAACCTGACAACGTTAAATTGTATTCACGTACCTGTTCGCCAACAGTTCGAAATTCGGCAAGGAGAAAATAGGTTTCTTGGTCAGCCTTACAGTATTTCCCCCAGGCATATGGACGTGGAACAAAACTGGGAGAAACCGCATATATTGCTTTGAGTGACTCAAAGTCTTTATTTCGCCTGATGGCAATCGGACAGCAACTTTGGCTGTCTTTCCCCACAGAGATTCCTCACAGTTAAGGACATAGACCACCTTAGTGCCTGGTAGTGGGAAAGCTGAACGATGGACAATGTTGAGCGTGGCCTAAAGGTACAAGCAGTGTTAAGACCTTACAAGCTATGACACTTTCATCGACAACGTACCTTAGCTCCCACTAGGTTGGGCGGACAATAGTTGGACTTCCAATAAGATTGTATGCAAACGCTGCCCTTTTTGAGTATATTGTAATTGATAGATACTGTTGAAATAATAGAAGTCTTCAGCATCCAGGGCAACGCGTCCGATCTGCATAATATGTTCAAGTAGGCGCCCGAGCCATTGAAGACGGGCCCTCCAAGACAACTCGAAAACGGACGCCTTGGCACCCATTGTCCAGGCTTTCAGGTGCAGGTCATATTATTGAGTTCAACAACGCACAGGAGCGGCAGCCTTTCATAAACATCAGATAGAAAGTAGTATGGTATTGCAGAGCAATCGGTTGGCGATTTCGGCAGGCATTGAATGCCACTTTTCAGTTAAAGAATTTCGCGATAGGATATGCAGTTGAGGTTGTGTTCTTCAGCTTGTCTTTCGAGCAGCTAGAGGTAGATCCTGCAAACTCGCTGCTGCGTATATGAACCAGAAACATGGTCAGTGCTGAGATCTCTCAGTCCCGTAAGTCGAAAGATTGAAGTTCAAAGTATGATAGATTGTTAATATCTTAGTAGTTGCGGAAGATGACTTTCCGCCATCGCGGAGCCGCTTACGATATCGATTCCGTAGAGCCTACTTTTGAGGACCATCTTTCCCTAGAAAGGCCCAAGGAAACAGTAAGAACCAACTCAGAGCCCCAGCAGGCCTTGATTAGGCATGAGGACACGACAAAAGAGCCTCAAATGCAGATTCTCTCTTTTCCGGTGTCGATGGTCAATCTGTGTCCATTGACAGGAGCGAAGCTCATGATCCACTGAGACTAGATCTGATGTGCGATAGTCCGAACTCGAACATCGACATCGTTTTCGTCCATGGCTTGGTCGGCACAGCTAGAAAGACTTGAGGTTGGAATGGGAACGCTGACCACTTCTGGCCCACTTGGTTTGCTGATGAGGATGACTCCCCATCTTACATAATATTCACGTTTGGTTATAATTCGAACTGCACAGGCGCAGGTATAAACCTTAACATCATTGATTTCGCTAAAGACCCTCTGTTTCACATGTGAAGTTTCTCGGGAGACCTTAAAAGGGATGGGATATCCATTGGTGGTCAACCGCTTGTGCTCATCGCGAATATGCAGGTATCATTTCTCAGGTTCGCGGGATTATTTTCCTTGCTACGGCGCATAGGGGAGCGCAATACGCTAAGATGCTCAATAACATACTTTCTGCAGCTCCGCTAGGTGGTCCGCCGAAGGCATATTCTGACCTTGAGACATTGATGAGTAGTTGCGCAGTAGTTGTGGAGATCTCGCTCTGGCATAGTGTCTTCGATCTGTTGCCTCCCAACTGTGAATGAAGAGTCGGGCTTGGTATGTAAGACGCAACATCAGAATTGTAACGTTATATGGGATAAGATCTTTGAAGGCATAATCTTTAAAATGAGGTTTCCCGAAGTCTCTATTCTAAGTTCTCGATGCAGTCGACGAGGTAGAATCCCAGTCAATACTAATCAGTCACTTCTCAAAGTTTTGAGTTCTTGAGTCCTATTCGGGTATGAAGATACCATCCACGTCTGCGGCCTATGGTTCGTCTGTAACTACATAGTTTCTTTCCCAAAATGATACTGTTGAGGACATTAGAGCATATGTTCAAAACGCGGTACACGATGCGCTGCCAGATGACGAACATATTCAAGAAGATATCATTGATCAGATCCTCGCGAAGGCTTCCGGTTCTTTTCTCTGGGTCAAACAAGCTCTTGAGACCGTGCAAGATAATTGGCATACGCAAGATGATATTCGCAAAGCTTTGACTGAGGCACCTAGAGGAATGAAGGCGCTGTATACAAATATGGTGGACAGGGTTACGATGCAATCTGAACGACTGCTGTTTCTGTCGAAGAGAATATTAACATGGGCTGATACCGACGGAAGACGTATCTGCACCTTCTAGCTACAATGTTACGGCACCGGCGAACGCGGCGGAAAAGAGGCAACGATACACAGAGTCGACGATACGCAGACGATAAACAGGCGAACGTCAATCTTCGAACAGTCAACAAGCTCAGAGACAGCTTTACTAATTGTTGAAAATAGGGGAGTTGGTAACCTCCGCCTCATAGGGCTGGTAGGGCTAGGGCCCACTAGTAGAGTTTTCACCTTCCACCTCATAGATAGCCTCCTAACAACAACAACCAATATATCAGTTTGACCCCTATGACCTCCAGTTCCAAGACCCGTAAGCTGCAGCAGTGTCAATGTGCCTATACCCCGCTTGCAAAGCCTTGATCACAAACTCCTTCACACGGTCGTTGCCAGCGTCGCCCGAGGGTCGGAAAAAAAAGTCGTGGAACACCAAAACACCAAATTACGCGATCCCCACCAAAACCCGGTGTTTTTGTGAGATATAGAGCCTTGATATCATTAATTCTCAAGCCTTATTACATTTTGAAGCTTTTACTAAATGCTTGAGAGTGCTTTGTGATACTATAGGAGTTTTTTCAGATTTTTAAATTCATAGGTTGATGCATATTCTGGTAATAGTCAGTTTTGGTCTTCCACGACTTTTTCTTCCGACCCTCGGCCCTGAAAAGTTTCTAGGCTCACGACGGGGATGGAAATGCCATTAACCTCAAACGACGTTGGAAGGTCTTGATTTGTTAACATTGTTGAAGTGATGCAATTGAATGATCAAAATCATCTATAAGCAGGATTTACAGCCTTGTGATGTTATCACGATCGGATTTTTTGCGAACAGATGTAAGCCCGCTGGCTGACAATGCACCACATGAGATACTCATTCTCTGTAAGCACATTCGTACTACTGTGGTATATGCTATAATGTACCTTCAGGTACGAAGCATGCGACGCTTTTAGTTATTTGGTATGAGTGCTGGTATATTGCGGTAGGATACTATTCAGATTATGGAGAATGGTACGTCGTAGCCAAAAGCAAATTCCAACATAAGGGGGTTATTGGTCTATAAGACATGGTTTTTGGCCTCAAGGAAAATACTTTTAGATAGCACGAAATCAGTTGCAAAGTATGTACTTCTTTTCGATACGCATGTACGTGTTTTACCATTCCTTCCTCGCTTCTGACTATTATACGCTCTGCTATAAAAGATGACTACTGTATAAGAGATGATGACATATAAGCCAATGTTTCAAACGAACTAAATTCAGCAGTCCCCATAGAAAATATGTTCTGTATACCAGATTATACGGTATTTTGTAAATTAGCTTCTAGCGATCAAGAGAATACTGGCCACATCTCACGAAACATCTTGTCAATTCCTCTTATGCGACTCGATCAAGCGTTTTCGTATTCCTCGTAACCGCCCGGATATTTGGCGATCAGTCTCGTCATTTCGTCTATAACACTTGCTAACGTTTAGCTTCGCAAAGAATAGGCTAAGCAGTGAATGACTTACGATTCTCTCAAGCTTGTCACCTTGGGGAACAGTGCAGCGGCGTGCAAGTCGAACCGTCTATGCCTGTGAGTACAGTCCTAGTAATACTGTGATATCTTCCTTACATGGAATACAGACTGTTACGGTCATCGTAGTCATCTTCAGGTATAGACTTAGGCACGTGCGAGTGATATGCGCTGAAGTAGCTGCGCGAAAATTTATTTCGTTCAGGGCGCCAGTTCCCAAGCTCATCTGAAAACTTTTAACAAAGCAATGGTTCTACGACGAACCTCTTTCTCTTACACTCGTTATGTGCGTAAAAGCTTGACGGATCGTATATCAAGGGAAGACCCGTTTGTGTATCGACAGCAGCGTTTCCGCACCACAAATCGCCGTGAACGAGTGACGGTATGACTGAACGCCCACCCGTCTCCAGGGGCCTAAGCAGTCTTGGAATAACGTTGGATAGCATGCCTGATTTCAGATTTTCCATCTCTTCCCACGGTCCTCCACGCTCTATGTTCATGTTAAGCATATGCTTGAATCCGTTAATGAAGAATTCCTCCCATGTATCCGTGTAACCGTTCTCCTGGGGAAGATCGCCATTGTATGTCACTACATGAAAGCCGAATTTCCCATTTGGAGATTCATGCTTGGTGTGAAGTTCAGCGACTTTTGCGCAGAACGTTGTTGGTTCTGGAAGTTCTTCTGCAAGTTCGTGATATCTGCAGAGATAATAATGCGTATTAGATATACCCTTAAAGGAGCCCCATGCGATAGATTTAGGAGCGAAGTCACTCGTAACGGTGTGAATCGCCAACGTAGACTCGAATTCGCCCTTTAAGGATTCCCTGCCGTGCTCGCCGACGGACACCTGATATATATAGACTGTTAGCTAAAGAACAGATCCGCTCAGTTTACGTGGCTGCAGAACGTCTCGGAAGTCTTGATGAAAGTAATCTGACCTTCATGAAATAACTCTCATCCTCTCCATCGTCATTCTTAATATCGATTCTGTATCTGCGAGCCCAAGCTGAAGAGCCATTATTGACTATGCTTAGCGGTCGTTGAAATAAAGGAATCTCTAGTGGTCGAGCGAATAACACTTAGTGGAAGTAAAGTCTCACGATGGAACTTCACACAAACCGGAAAGTACGTTAGCATCGATGGCGGCTGGAGGCTCCATTGCTTAAGGCTATCGTACAACTTAACGCCTCGAATGAATGGCTGAGAGGCCACTTCCACTGGTGCTTAACTTATTCAGCGACAAACCTGTGTATTGCAGTCATATTTTCCTTAATCGTGCCACGCTGACACTTACTAAAGTAGGTGCTGGACACTCACCTGACGTTTACCACCCATATGACGACGTTGACAGCGAGGTGGTTTTATTCCCCTGAGGGTTTTGCCCATCTATAGCCTCATACAGTGACACACCGGTGTACGAAATAAATAATAATAATAACTAATTATGTAATTCTTTATTTATTTAAACAAAATAAATAAAAAACATTGTTATGAAAAATGTTAGGTTACGTCATGGTCGAGATGCCAAGTCGTATGCAGAGTCCGTCTTCACATTGCCATATAACTCATATCCCTTAAAACCTTTCTAGGTAAGGTGGCCGAACATTCTGGTGGCTGCTTCATAGCCGGTTTAAGGAATAGACTTCGCCTACCCCTGAGGTAGGCCCCGTCTAACATAATTGATGATATTATTAACTCAAATAAAATCGCGGTAGTGCTGTCTTTAGTGATGTTGTCAATTGACGAGTTTTATCTTCGCCCCATTCCTTAACACCATCCGTATGTCTCATTCCCAACCCACTCCACCTCGAACCCCTTCCTCAGCTCAGCGCCATGCCACCGCAAACTAGCAATGCTCTCCTCGTCCCGATGAATCACCTTGATCCCCGGCTTGATCTGCTGCGCGGCCAGGACGCAGAGAGGTGTAGGGCTCCACAGCTGCACCTCTTTCATGCCCCATTTCGCGGCTTCGTGCTGTGCTGCCTGCAGCACTAGAAATGTTGCGTGCATCTTTATCTCGATTGCAGGATCAAGAGTTTCGTTGTTGTTGCTTCTTGATTGAGGATCTTGTCGCATTAGGTCTTCGAAGCCTTCGATCACGAGACGCAGAATGTTCAGAGTGTTGCCGTCACGGTCGTTGCCGTAGGTGCGTGTCCATATACACCAGACTCGTTCGCCTGTGTTCTTGTCTTGTGTCATAGCGCCTTTGACGTTCGGTGTACGGCCGAACAGCTCTTTTGCTGCGAATTCTTCTCGCGCGTGATGCCATTGCATTGTTTGCGCGTCGGGTATCAGCGCAACTCGTACTCTTGAAGATTTATCTACAGGACTCAACATTTTGGCTCTCATATACTCTTCATCGAGCCTGCAGAGCTCTGATAGGTCATGCGCCCCTATGACTGTGGTGTCGCCAATTGGCCTGGACATGTCTCCTTCGGCGAATTTGGCGGATAAGGAGATGTGGCTGGAGGGAAAAGCTTTCCATCCCAGTTTAGTGTAGAAGTTCTGTTGAGGGGTTAGTGGGCGCAATCATCGCTCGACAGGGATACTATTGGTGTCTACCTTCCCTATATCTGAGAATAGCACTGTAAAATCCGCCCTGTGCTCATTCTGCTGCTGCCACGTATCCAGTATCTTTCCCAGCTCTGACAGCATTCTGACCGCATAGCCCTTCACTTTGTACGCTGGATCACAGAAAACGCTCCCAATCCCATGTGTTATGACATCCTGCACCTGCTGGCCATCCCTCGAAACCAATGCACGTTTCCGTAATGTTTCGCAGCTAGCAAGTATGTTTCGCGGGTGCGCAATCGAAGAGGTGTCAACAAGGATCCAATAAGCTATTCCCCTGTCGCGGGTGAAGGGTTGGTTTGCTAGATGGGCCTCACGGCGGATGTAGGTGGGAAGTGGAAGCTGTCCTCTCCAGACCTGGCCGTTGAGGATCCAGGTAGCAATTTTCTCATCTTCGGTGGGGTGAACAAGACGGAGGTTTGAGGAATCGCTGGCGGGGAGGTTGCGTTCAGTCATGAAGCACAAAGAAAGGAGGAAGCGGTGTAGGTGAAAATTATTGTATAGATTGACGGATGAGAGAAGTGCCAGGCTTTTAACATTCTTTCAGCCGTGATGGGGAAACCTATAGGGTGTATGAAACAAAAAACCAGCAGTGACTGTAGAGGAGGAATGTGATTCATTGAAGAATGATGCTAAGATAGTATCGGGTCTTGGCGTTTGACAGGGGGGTTCGAGAGCCCTAGAACAGCATACTGTAGGTACAATAAATATACCTATACGCGTCAGAGTTCCCTTCCCCCCAGCCCAAGGCGTTCAGTTCTAAGGCCTTGTGTTCTGAACAAAGTTGCTGAGCTCCGTAGCAACAAGGCCGGACAATAAACAAAAGTTCTATGGTGGACGAAACATGCGCATTCATGTGTTAATTAAGTAAGACCAAAACATTATACACAGTAAACGTCAGGTGAGTGTCCAGTACCTATTGTAACCCGAAGGGGCTTAGTGATGGCGAAGCCTCAGATTTCAAAGCATGATAGCATTCTTGACCGGTAGCTATCCTGTTATGGAACGCGTAAGTGCGCTTGCTTCTCAATCATGATGCGGTCTTCACGAATGTATAGTTTAGGAGACGTTCGTCGGCGGAGGAGAGCCCAAGTCGTCTCGACCCAGCGTTGAATAGACTCACGTCTTCGCGGAGAATCAGCCCAGCTCGCGAAGTGGGAACTGAAACAGACGAACATATGGGTTCTGAGGCAAATGTAAAAGAACCTTGGGGACTCAACCTGCTCAACGCCGCTATCAAACCGCTGATAGACTCTGTCTTTGTTCGTGATCTCGGCGGCGACACCCGAAACTCGTGGTCCAAGTCGTCTGACCCGTACCACTACTGGCCGAAAGAATGGCTATCTAAAGATTCAGAATTCAGTTCTGTTCGTTTACACAGCTTCGAATACAAGGCAGACTGGGGTGAGAAGACGAAAAGTGTCCTGAATATTCATGATTTTGCCCGCTCACTGTTGGGCGTGATCGAATCCAGCCCCGACATCCGTAGAAGCAAGGTGAGCTCAGAGACTTCATCAGCTCACGTACGTCAGTCTAAGAACTTCGCAGACGAAGATTGTACTGATCGCACATAGTATGAGCGAAATCGTCGTCAAGAAGGTCTGTCTCGCATGGCTTTGACTTGGCAAAGACTCTAGTGAATATCTCTAAAGTCTCAAAGTCTCTTACGAACAGAAACTCTGTGTGACGAAACTCGACAGCAATTCCGGGTCCATCTCTTGTATTTATGATAGTTTCCGGCATTTCGTCGAAGACCTTCAGCTGTGGTCTTTCTACGAGACGGTCTCAACCAATCTCAAGCTCACGAGTGCGATAATTGTTGATAAAGTCTCAGTCAATCTTGACTATGCTAAAGAACGAACCTCGCTCTTCAAGAGCAATTTCGTGGGTCAGCCCTGGGCTCTCTGGGCTCCCTGGGCTCCTTGGGCGAAGGTTCGAGCCCAGCAGGTCTCAGGGCTCGCCACTAACAACCCTGGGCTCCCTGGGCCCGCCATTAACAACTTTGAGCTCTCTGGGCTCCCAGGGCTTCACGTATATGGCCCTGAACTCATTTTCATCAATTAAAATAATCGATAAATCGATAAATCAATTTCATAAATTATCTAACTAGTTATGATAGAAAACACTGTTCGAAGCACTGTTCAAAGCGTGTTATACATCCGACTGACGCGGATTTGAATCATGTCGCGTAATTGGTAGAAAGTCATGAAGGGAGCCATGGGGGGAGCCATGCAGGGTGTTTGTTAGGGAGCCATGGAGGGAGTCATGAAGAGTGTTTAGTAGGGAGTCATGAAGGGACCATATTTGGTGCTCGGTAGGAATCGAATTTGATCCTTGAATGTGGAGCAATTCGGTGCTTTGTAGGGAGCCATGTTGGTAGGCGAGCATGTAGGTGAGCATGTAGGTGAGCATGTAGGTGAGCATGTAGGGTGGCGAGTAAATAGAAAGTCATGCAGAAAGCACTGTTTGAAGCACTGTTTGAAGCCTGTTGTGCGCCCGACGAACGCGTAATTTGAAGCATGTGAGTGTTCGATAGGGAATTGGGAGGGAATTTGATAGGGCGTTTGGTAGGGAATTTGATATCGAGTTTGGTAGGGCGTTTGGTAGGGCGTTTGGTAGGGCGTTTGGTAGGGCGTTTGGTAGGAAGCCATGTAGGGTGCTTGGTAGGAAGCCATGTAGGGTGCTTGGTAGGGTGGTTGGCATGATGTTTCGAAGGTAAAAAGGTGAGCTTGGTAGGGTGTAAAAAGGTGAGCTTAGTAGGGTGTAAAGAGGTGAGCTTGGTAGGGTGTTTGGTAGGGAGCCATGAAGGGTGCGTTCTACTGAGCTAATTAGCTTGTTCTATGGAGCATGTATGAAGCATACTATGAAGTAGGCCATGAAGCGAATAACGCGTGTTCGAACGCGTCGCATGAAGCATGTTTTGAAGCGAGTAGGCTGGTGAGTAGGCGAACGAGTAGGTAGCTGACTTGGTTACTGAACATGTAGGGTGGCGAGTAGAGTGGTGAGCATATGAAACGACGAGTAGAGTGACGAGCATGTAGGGTGGCGAGCATGTTTTTTTTTTCTTTTTTTTTCTTCCATTTAACGTGCTTATGCAGCCTAAGGCTATGAAGCACAGCATACTATCTACGTATACAAATACACATAGAGTCGTACTGATGATGATGTATGTAGTATGGAAAGCTCTCTGCGTGAAACAGGCTCTTAGAGCTTAAAAACCACACTGTTGTTTATCCTAGTAGTCGCTGTAATTCCATACCCAGTCAAACAAGTTCAAGGAAATCCTGCTGCAAGCAGCCGACTCAAAATCCTAGACAGTATATCCCGTAGACCAGTTGTACATTGTGCAATCACACCGAGCTATGCCCGGGCGAGCTGGCCGTGCGAGTAACAGATCACGGGCTTCGCATTAAGTAAAAGCTGGCCACTGCGACGTGGGCTTCCGTTCGCTGTTTGGCCACGTGGTCATCTGACCATGTGGGCTTGTTGTTTGTGAACATCGCGACGCGACGCTCGGTCTCAATCGACATGTCGATTTGTCTGTTTGGTAACCTCTAGGCTCTTCTGTAACTAGACAGAAGGTTCGTAGCCAGCACCGCGTACAGGTGGGTTCCATCGCTGGCCGTGGCGAGCATGTAGAATGCGAAGGAATTTCGCAGTTCAGACTGCGATCGCGCAGATTATCAATCAATCGCAATACTTTTGTCACTACAGTCGACTTCATTTTATCAGAGGTTAAAACGATTCTTCAGAATTGATTAAAGGCTTGCTCACGTCTACTAGTCTCTCAAGCAGTCTTGAAGACCTCGAAACCTCAGCATTATTATCAACTCGTTGAGTTGACGGGTGTGGGTGAACCACCAGCGAACCGCCAGTGAACGACTTATCGGCATTAGAAGATATTCACGTTACTGATCCTTGCGAGTAGCTGACGTTAAAGCGTCTCTATGCGTTCTGAGAAACACCGTGGTCTGGTAGCAGGCCCATCCTTAGGCTTACTGGAAATGTCATAAATCATCTCCAAGAGGAAACCCGAGATGTAGCTACTTCTTCTTTAAATATGGCGATGCTATTAACTCTATTGTTGCCGGATGTCTACGAATTTCGTACTTTGTGATAAGTGAATACCTGTTTTATTTCATGTATAGCCAAGCACACCACATACTTGCCTTTGGGCTTCACCGGCTCATCTAATATTAAGCCACATAAGGAAGACAGCGTCCGCAAATGGAAAACCCGCTCGGGCCGTTCACCAACGACCCTGGTGGCTCGAATGGCCCCGAGCTGGCCTCGAGCGCTCAGAGCTAGAGAGCACATGATATTTGAAATCGATTATCTCCTTTGTTTGTTAGCTACTCAACCAGCTACTCGACCAGCTACTCGACCAGCTACTCGGTCAGCTACTCGATCAGCTACTAACCAGCTACTTGACCAGCTACTAGCAACTTAGTAATTATTCCACCGAGCTTTCCATTGAGCTTTCTATATGGCTCCCTACCAACACCCTACCAAACACCCTATCAAGCTCACCTTTTTACGCCCTACCAAACTTCTTGGAACTGAAGGTCATATGGGGTATATGATATATGGGTTGAAGCTGGATGGATAACTGTCTAGGAGGGCGAAGGTGAAAAGTCTACTAGCGCACCCCCAGCGCGGAGATTGCCATAACCCTGTTTCTAACAAAACTCACCTTTTTAAACCCTACTAAGCTCATCGCCAGCCACCCTACCAGGCACCCTACATGGCTCCCTACCAAACACTCTACATGACTTTCTACCAAACATCCTACATGACTCCCTACCAAACACTCTACATGGCTTTCTATCAACACCCTACATGGCTTTCTATCAAATACCCTACATGACTTTTTACATAGCTCTTCACATAGCTCTTTCGATTGTTCTTTAAATAGCTCAGTAAAAAATTCTTTAGATAGTTTAACTCCTCAAAAAACAATCGTTATGAAATGCTCGATTTATTACTTAATTAAATAGTGGGTTTATTGTGTAAATAAGCTCTCAGGGCTCTCAGAGTCTCTCAGGGCCTCTGCTACAAATTTAATAGCGTAATTGAATTTGACGCTCGGGGCCAGCCCGGGGCCACTTGCGTAGTGGCCCTTGAGAGCCCTGACGGCCCTGGGCTGGCCCCGGGTGCCCGGGGAAGGGTGTTTCCATTTGCGGACGAGTTCAGCAAACAAATTTCACTTCACTTCACGGACTTCACTTCACAAATTATATAATGTTGTATTGTCAGTCATACGTTGAGCACAAGGATATTCTATATATCGACACCTATCAAGGCTCGTTGTATTCTTTGTGCGACTCGTAGGCCGGGCCATCCTCTCAAAGCGCGTCTACAATGTTTACCTCAAGCTCAAGCGCACTGCACAATGAGGACGAGTGCGAAGATCACATTGCTCTATTTGCACGCGTTCTCACCAGTATCAACGTTGAAGCTTTGCCAGCTGTCGCACTAGCCGCTCGAAGACAAGAATCAGATCTGACAACTATCACTATTGACTGTAAAGTTCTATCGCCCCCATTATTTGGCGCATATAATATTCTTTTCCCTATAGAATATACGAATGAATGTCGATGAATTCTCAAGGTACCTTCCACCGGGTACTCTGAGTGCTATGATGACATCGCTGCTCGAGCTCTCACCGCCGAAGCGTTAACTATGCAGATGCTAAAACGGGAAACGAGTATACCTCTTTCCAAGGTTCATCTATTTGACGCATCCATGAACAATGAGCTCAATTGTCCGTATATACTCATGAATTATATTGAAGGCGTTCCTCTGAGCGAGCTCTGGTTCAATTACACATTCCCAATGACGAACTTATTAGTCGAGCAATTCCGGGCCGTGATCCTAATGAACCTCGCAGAAGCTATGGTTCAGCTGAGAAGATACAAGTTTGACAAAGATGACTCTCCTCTCTTCGACGAAGAGGGAGTTCTTACAGACGTTGAACCTGCAAAAGTTGCGAACCTGCCGACGATGCTTGATAGAATATCGAAAGGTAACTCAGATCAGTCCGCGATATTTTACGAATCAGGGCCTTGGCCTCATCCTCAACGATTCTTTTTCGCGATGTTAGATTGACATCAGTCATCACGTTACAAGTTCGACAACGAAATACGCAAACTCTTACGTCTCTTTATCGATTGAATCCCATACAAGGATCAATATATAAACGATACAAAGTTCGTCTTAGCACATCCTGACTATAGTCTTCAAAACATCATAGTATCCAAGGAAAACCGCTTATGTGGACTAGTTGATTGGAATGGGGTTGCGGCTGTACCGCGTTGTGTTGAATGTGAGCAATATCCCAACTGGCTAATCACGAACTGAGACTCAGCTAGATACACTTATGATACTACTCGATCAAAAGGTATGAACGACGCTTCAGAAGAACTTGACAATTGCAGAAAGATGTACAGAAGATCGATGGAAGCAGCTTTTCAGATCAAGAGCGTTGGCTTTGACAAGCTAAGAGAAGATAATGATCAAGGATATAATTCAAATTCTTCTAGCGGCCTTAGAACGACTCGACTTTCCCTTCTGTTTGCGAGCTTGAGTATGGCTGCGAAAAATTCGATGAGTATCGACGAGATCATAAGCTCTTTGTTCGACAGAATAACCCAGATCACAGTCATAGAGGCCGCAAAAGCCACCCCTCAACCACTACCCCCTCAAGAACCGGCATTCTCAACCGATCCTATTGATACATCTATTGACGCAATCGCTGTTGACGAGAGTTACGGCCAGAATTTCATTTTGTGGGACGTCGTTCACGCCCTTGCAGATGACGTTCTTGACGATGTGCGAATGCGGCGGCTGAGACAGGGGTTCGATGCGATTGTGGCGTCGTTGCAAAAGCGTGAGGATTTTGAGGGGTATCAGGACCTAGTCGAACAAAATCCTGCGGAAACATTATAAGCTCCCTCGGGCGGAGTTCTTTTGGTATAGGATGAATTTGGAGGCGTTATGTGTACGGCACACGGTTCTCGCAGTTTTCAATGCCAAAGGTTCACGGCTGAAAGGTCTTGGAACTGGAGGTCATATGGGGTATATGGTAGATGGGTTGAAGCTGGATGGATGACTATCTAGGGGAACGAAGGTGAAACTCTACTAGCGTCCCCAGCCCTACCGAGGCGGAGATTGCCATAACCCTGGTTTCCAACAAAAGGAAGGTCACGAAGATGTGTATACTCCGGAATTTCCTTGCGTTCTCGCGTGAGGGACTCGAACGTGTTCTTAAGAAAATGTTAATCGACTTTGTATGCCTGCTTGTCTATTCCGGAGATCTATTGTGGAAAAATCAACTGTAGAGAGTTTTCACTTGACCAATTAATTTATTATCAGTTGTGGACATCGTTCTTTCATGCGAGCACTCTTTCCCTCGGAGCAGCAATGCTCTTTTAACTTCTCTGTGACATACATGGCCAGTCCTTACTTCTCGTACGCGGCGCAGCCCTCCCCGCCCCCCTCAATCATACCCTTCTTTGTCCCATTTCTGTATAATAGAGGATTCAAATACCCTCCCCAATTTACCCGTACTCCAAGCATCTAAAGCACTCTTGAAAGATTTCATCTTTCCTAAGGATCGAATGAGCGATCATCAGAACTTAGACAACCCATCCCTACCTACTACACTTACTAGCATCTTGTTAGGGTTCAGGGCCCTGTCGGGCCCATCACCTGACATAGCGGAGTAACGGCTTCTATTAGGCCACGTATTCTAGTTCTTTAGTGATTAGTCTATTCAATAAAGCATACGGGTTACTGCCTACCTAGAATACAACATTATTGCCACATAACCCTTTTAGACTTCGCCTACCCTCCGTGTAGGCTACGTCTGACACATCTATGATTGATAGAGCTCATGAGAGTGCGAACCGCGAATATCTCCTGACAACGTGGGCATATTTCAATCTTGGAATCTATGTAGCAAACTCAAAATCGGAAAAATGACTTAGAGATAGAAAATCGTAAACTCGCTCATCTACTTGACCAGCTACTTGACCAGCTACTCGCTCACCTACTAATCAGCTACTCGACCAGCTACTTGACCGGCTACCTACTTGACCAGCTACTCATTAATTTACGTCATTATATGCTGCGTAGTAAGCTTCTTCATGCTTCAAAACACATGCGAACTAGCATTTTAGTAAATATTCTATCGAGCTTTTCATCGAGCTTTCTATATAACGCCCTACCAAACTCCCTACCAAGCTCACCTTTTTACACCCTACTAAGCTCACCTTTCTACCTTCGGAACATCATGCCAGCCACCCTACCCTACCAAGCACCCTATCAAACACCCTACTAAGCTCACCTTTCTACCTTCGGAACATCATGTCATCCACCCTATTAAGCTTACCTTTCTACCTTCCAAATGCCCTATCAAACTCGCCTTTTTACACTCTACTAAGCTCATCTCTCTACCTACATAGCTGAAACTGTATATATACCATAATGCAAGTTGATTTTCAAACTAAATATACTGTATAATGCGAACTTTCATGTGATTCAATCAACGATTCGATAACCAAGCTGTCAAATTGCTCAAATGATGCAAAATGCCTCCATTCATAAAAGTACCAATCGCCTCCCTTCCTCTCAAGCAAGCTGTAGACGCAGATCTTGCACCCGACTCCGCTATAAATTCTACTCTGCGCCTCACGACTCCCGATTCAGCGACATACGCCCTCCCGTCCACCGATCAGGAAAAACTCATAGACCTTCTTTTCCCCAAGAAGGTCTGGCAAAGCTGGAAAGACGACTCGGAGGATCCGACTGAACAAACCGCAGGTTCCCCCACCAATGGCGTGCAGTAAACCCTGATTTCCGGTATGAGCGCATCACAGATTCAAACAGCGAGACCTATGTCCGCAACCGATTCCCTTTGGAAATCTCAAAACTCTTCTCCGACATTTCCGATCCTATTCTCCGCGCCGACCTGCTGAGATATCTCATACTCTACGCAGACGGCGGGGTCTGGTCGGACGTCGACACCCGTCCGGCGCAGGCTGTCTCGAAGTGGGTCCCTGAGGAGTATGCCAATCGGACCAATCTCGTTGTGGGCATCGAGAACGATCACAAAGGTGGCGCGATCTGGCCCGGTGTGCCCTACACCGTGCAGCTTGCGCAATATGCTGTCTTGGCCAAACCTGGGCACGTTGCTATGGCGAGGCTGATAGAGCGTGTATGTGGTAAGCTGCGAGAAATGCTGAATGCCACAGATGCAATAAACGACGCAGTTGGGTCCGATTCGGAAAATCAGAATGATGGGTTGACGGAACGAGGCTCGGCTTCGGAACTTCACTTGAGTTTCGAACAGGTCATGAGCACGACCGGACCTTTCCCTTTCACTGCGGTGCTGATGGAAAATTTTTCTGAGCAGACAGGAGAAGAGTACATAGGACGTCAGTTGACGGCACTCAGCGAGCCGAAACTCATCGGAGATGTTTTGATACTTCCTCTTGACTCTTTTGGTTGGATGCCGCAGTTAAATACCGTGGAAGAGAGCGATCCACTCGTGAAGGCTGTTCATCTTTTTATTGGCTCGTGGAGGGCTGGTCATCCTGGATGAGACTTTTCGTAGAAAGGAAAAGCAGTAGAAATAATACATCATCAGAAAGAAGACGGCGCTTTCATCTTGCAAGCTCGAAACAGAATCAGGTTCCCTGACGACGGCGCGCTGATGCCTGTGCACCGATCTGCAAGATTACCTGATAGAAGATCAGGGTGTCAGTGGAAATTGCACGACGGTGACGCTTCCAAAACAACCTGTTTCAAGTTTTACAGACACATAAATCAAGAATCTAGTAAATAGTTCTATCTTCTTCTTCTTCTTCGTTGTTGTTGCGAATGATGCTTGCTGTTGCTATTTGCGTACAGTACTTGAGGACAAGTGGCATGAAGCTGGCGCATACGAACTTATCTAAGCGAGCGAGGTCGTGTCTACTAAGCTCGTCTTTCTATCTTTCAAACATTCTATTAAGCTCATATTTCTATCTGCGATGTTTTCTATTTATTGCTCCCTTTGCTAAGTACTTCACGTTTTTATTATATAGCTAAAACTGTACATACTATAATGCAAGCTGATTTTTAAACTAAATATACTGTATAATACGAACTTTATGTGATTCAATTGCTTAAATGATGCAAAACAGTGGTCAAAACAGTGCTTGTAAAAGTGAAACATCAATATAATTTATTTGCCCACCAAATGTGTTCTATATATGCTAGCTGATCAAGCAAAGAGTTCGCTTTATAGTCAAATGAAATAATTGCTACGTATTTAAATGAAAAGCTCGCTTCAAATGTGCATGTAGCAAAGCATCAATTTGCTTCATGTTCAGGCATCATATATGTTGCACGCGATTCGTAAATAGCTTTCATCCATGGATCGGAACCTCATTCATGGATCAAATGCTCATGTGATAACGAAGCAACGTTTTCAATTATACTACCACTAATTACCTCTATCAGTCGAGTGGCTTTGTCCACATGTGGGTAATTACCTGGTGGGTGTATGGATAGGATGGACTCTGTCTTCACCACTGATCAGCCTTTTGTAACACAGCGGTAAGCGCCTCGTTCAACTCTCTACCCCCTCTATTCTATCTTGGAACTGAAGGTAATACGGGGCATTTGATATATTGGTTGTTGTTGTTAGAAGGCTATCTAAGAGGTGGAAGGTGAAAACTTTACTAGCGAGCCCCAGCCCTACCAGCCCTATGAGGCGAAGGTTACCAACTCCTCTGTTTTCAACATTCTATTTGGCACGTCACTGACGCTTGTTTCCTTAGAGCATGTGTTTTGCTGACGTTTTCATAGAGCTTGCCATCCTGGTAGCGAAAGGTGTTTCTTGGCCCAGAATCGCCGTTTTGCTATCTCGAAGAGCAGCCTCTTTTCCGTAGTTTGCAGCAGCATTGAAAGGCTCAATAGCTGTAAGAGAGGTAGATATAGAGATAAAATCGACGGCGGCGACGAGATCAGCGTCAGCGACAGGAAGGTGACTAGAAGACATTGCAAAGCCAGTCAAGCTCATATCAAAGAAAGAACGAACACGACTTGACCTCTTACGTATATGTTGCACCCGAACCATGGATATACCCATCCATGGATAAAACGCTCATATTCATAGATCAAACGGTAACCGATAGATTGGGTGCCCCATTGATATTGGAATACAAGGTCATATGAGGCATTTGGTATGTAGGTTGAAGCTTGATAGGAGTCTATCTAGGAGCGAGCAGGTGAAAACTCTACTAGCGGGCCCCAGCCCTATCAGCCCTATGAAGGCGAAGATTACCATCCCCTATTTCCAACAATTGATGGGGACCCCCCACTCATTGGATATGTGTAAATCCCCGCTAGTAGGGTAATCCATCCATCGATATACATTGCATCCAATATGTGTCATAAATTGAAAGCTTATCTTTACCACTCATGCCTACAAATGAACAGGTCAAGCGATGCCTCTTCTTCTTCTGCTTCTACATCTTTGACTAACAGTCATGTCTGCCAGTCACCTTCCTGTCGCCATCGACCCCGACCCCGCCCCCGCCCCCGCCTCCGCCGTCGGGGCGGTTGGTCTCACCCCTTCCACAACCACCTCCACCTCTTTCACTTTTGTTCCCATCGATCCTTTCAATGCTGCCGCAGGCATGTCCTTTGAATTGATGTTGAAATCTACAAGAGAAAGTCGTGAACGCATGAGTATGACACAAAGACAGCAGATAATTGGTTGAATTCTGAAGCAAATTCCCGAGAAAGGCCTTCTCTTCGCCGTAGCAAAACGACGATCCTGGGCTAAAGGGGCCTTTTTCTACAAAGATCAGAAGCTCTGAGCCAATGTTACCCGTACTCATTCTATACCTCGTGAGATCATAATCGAGCCGGAACTGTTTGATACTATTAGCCGAATACATAACAGTCAGGGTCATGCTGATCAGAATGTGACTGCTAAGGAAATTGGACGTCTATACTACGGCATCAGCCGCGAAGAGATTATTTTTCTTTTAAAGCTCTGTGAAATCTGTCAACGAAAGGCTTTCAGCAAATTCAAAAGTTCTTTGAAGTCGATTGTTTCGATACGAGTCTTTGAAAGAGTGCAGGTTGATCTGATTGATTTGACAGTCAGCTCGAACGGTGAGTATAACTGAATTTGCCATATGATAGATCACTTCAGCAAGTTCCATCAACTGTATCCTTTGCTCAACAAGAAGGCCGTCACTGTCGCTAAGACACTGCACTCCTGAATCTGTACGTTTGATCAGATGGAAATTCTACAGAGCGACAATGACATCGAGTTCAAAGGCATATGCCTGGAGCTACTCAAAGTTCTATGAAATCAGAGTCATCAGCGAACGTCTCAGAACTTCTAAAACTCAGGGTCTTGTTGAACAGACTAACGAAACGGTGAAAACAAGATTGAATGCATGAAAGAACGAGCATGAAAGCTCTCGTTGAGCGACGGTCTTGAAAGAGATGGCTTTGCAAATGAACAGTACCTACCAGCGAGCTATTAAAATCACTCCCTACGAAGTTGTTTTCAATCGAAAAGCTTTCTATACACGCGTGTTCTTCAATGCTCGTCATTTGCCTTTGGCAGATATCGAAGAACAAGAGGTTGCTGACATCGAGGATGATATATTGATTTATCAGGAGACGGATCAGCTACGAGTCGAACAGGAGGTTCGGGCCACCTTAATTGGTGGCTCTGTCGCCTCGATCGACGTAGTGAGCCAACCCCCTGAAGCTGAAGTGAAAGCTCACTCGAAGGCGGAAATGTAAGGGGTTTTGGAGTCAGAGTTTTTGAAGCCGGAGATTGAGCAGGAACTACCTAAGACGCCTTCTAGTCTGGGAGTAGATGCAGGTATCAACATGCTGTCTCCCCACCCGGAATCTTTGTCTCTAAAACTTCTGAAGCTGACGTTGAAGCTTGATATTCAAGCCAGAAATCGCCGCAACGAGGTTCAAATCAATCAGAAGCATGCAAATGAACGTGTCGTACGTCAGTATGATAAACAACGATCTGTCAAGATCTTTGAGCTTCATCAGAAGGTCAGTGTCGCTGTTTCTGCCCTGGATAGAGCTTCCATCGACGATGAACGAATTTTCGGTCGAATTCTACACGTGTACGAAGACAGCTACATCATTCAGACCAAATACGGCGTTTTAGACAGGAACTATCCTACTTCAGAGCTTAATGAGCTACCCGATAACATTGATCTGGGTATACCGGATCCAGTCCCTACGAAGAAGGTCACTTTACACCTGGTTTCAGCTCAGGAAAGCACTACAGAAAAAGGTTTCGGTTCACTGTGGGGCGGGGGGGGGGCGAAGAGAGGGGGGTGCGAAGAGAGGGGAGTGCGAAAGGGGGGGGGGGTGCGAAGGGGGGTGGGGGAGGGGGTGGGGGGGTTTGAGACCGGCAAAGAAGCTCAGCTGAATAGTCAGATAGTATATATTGATGATTATTGCTTCAAATTCATATAAGCATTTGATCCATGGATGGGAACCTCCATCCATGGATGGAGTACAGTACTAGCGGGGATTTACACTATCCATGGGTGGGGTTCCCCACCAATGGTGTACATTTTCGATTGCTACAAAAGAATAAATTATCGAAAAATTGGGGGGCACGGGGGAGTTCTATTCAAAAAGGCGTGAAATCAGCAAATCTTCCCCAGCCATATCCTTGGTCACACAGCGACGTGACATAGTGGCTCTCTTACCTTTTGCGACAACCACCTCGTTCGCGCCACGCGACATTCTACTACCACATTACCATGGATCATGCGTCATTGAGGTCCGAGCTTGGTCTACACCACTCACTATGGGAAAATGCTGGCGAGTTTGCAATACCCCTTCGACAGATAGATTTGCAATGGAGAGGACTTGGTATCGAGGATGAGTACTCTACCCTTACACAAGAGCAAAAAGAGGCGCACGACGATAAAGGCTTCTACCATTTAGCCAAAATGCTTTACACTATTGTGTTTCGATATTGTGGTGACGAGATTTTGGATAAGGAACGTCAATGCCTGTGGTTTCTCGGCAAACTTGTGAGCTCTTTCAAGGAGACAAGGTGTCTTGGATACCTGATGGTAGACCACTAACCGTTGAGTAGCCTCCAAAGCGCAAATATCATCTTCCGGCAAAGTATGACACAATACGCATTATCCCATCGAAACACTACATTTGCTTCTACGACAACAGCCCAAAGCACTCGAAAGGCAAATATATCTCAAAGCTGAATATCCTTGACCCGCATGACCGCCAGCGCCTGTTCGATATCGGTCTGCAATGCCGAAAGTTCGCCGACACCTTCTGAGATATCATTGCAAGATGCGCTCTTGGGCCGAAACGCTTCGTGAACAAAATCCGGCGGAGGTTCCACCAGCCACTGAAACCTTTGGGGAGATCACCAAGAATGCCCAAGATACCACGATGAACGATGCCGGGAATACTGAAGAAAGAGAGGCCAAAGGTGGTGGTTGCCGCGCCACTACATTAATCGACTCTGTTGGCGAGAACTTTAAGACAATGAATATCTCGGGGGTGGCTATGGACGATGCTTTGTGAAAGCATCATCGAAGCTAGGAGGCATGAATGAAGAGTTAAGCTTCGGACGGATTGCGCAAGAATGGTTACGGTGTTGTCGATGAGCATAAACAGTAGCTTTTACATCGTTTTGAAGAGCTGCAAACCCACTGTTCCAGCACCTCTTTGACTATCTATGAAACGCTGCAAACAGGCCTCCATCCATTGAATGGAAGGAGGTGTAACAGCACGTCCACCTCGCTGTACTCCACCTCGCTGCCCTCCTCTTGCTCTTGTGGAACCCCGACCTCGACCCCGTCGCCACTGCTGCTGTTGTTCTTCATGTTGTTGCGCCGCCAGTACATGCTCATACTGTGAGGTATCCCTTTGTGTAAAATCCTCAGACTCTTGCTGACGTCTAACGCCCCGTCGTCCTTTTGCTCCAACAGGTCTGCCCTTCGGTCGAATTATCGCGGGGGTTTGAACCTGTAGAAGTGGGTTTGCCAGGCCTGGCAAATGGGGTGAAGAGGTATCTTCGTCATTCATTTCAACATCAGATGGTTCAGGAGTAGCTTCCAAAGTAGGCTCCGGCATAGGAAACATCGCTGCTGAGCCTTCAAAGTGCCAGTGCGGATGAACATCTTCTATCTTCAAAACTTCACCTCCTGCTCTGTCATATATACGATTCTGTATCCTATGAGCGCATGGCAACCTCAAGGTCGTGGTGAAAACGTTTGTGCATCGTGGCAATGGTCCCTCAGTCAATGTGATTAAGTTATACTGTTTCACGACCTTGTGCAAAGCAGATGAAGTCGCATAGGCAATCAGATCTCGCAGTATCGGAACTCGAAGGCGAAAAGGAAGCCGAGTCTTAGCCACCTGAATGGCTCCAATGTAAACATGACATGGATCAATGAGTAACAGTTCCAGACTATCCACAACGCTCTTCAGGTCGCCGACGGAGGTTTCAAGCTCACGCTTTAATGCTGCATTGTTGCCTTCGCCACGAGAATTAGCGTGGTTATCGAAGTGTAGTTTCTGGTCCGTCCAGCATATGACGAATTTCTTCTTGTAGATCAACAGTAAATCCAGCTTCAGGTAGGACATTGCCGATCCATGTGTCAAGCCGTATGTTTCCTGAAGGCTGTTCCACTGATTTTCGTACTCCGCCTCGGTCTGAGCATACATGATCAGATGCCATGCCTTGTAGAAGTTTGCCACTCTTCTTCGTCATCAAATTGCTTTCTGCAATTGACTAAAACGTTTTTTATCAATATGCCAGATGCATAGCAGATGAGAACTTGGCCGGAAACGCTTCAAAGAGCGTTGATCAGACCTCGTTCGCAGTCACATAAAATCACTGCCGGATGAGATAGACCACGCTCATTATATAGAAGCTTCAGTTGTTCCAGAGCCCATGCATAGCCGGATGTCTTTTCAGCTGACATGAAGCAGGATTCGATATAATCGTGGATAACTAAGCTCTCCGCTTAATCGTCGTGGAGCTCCCCCGAGATGGGAGGCGGAGTCAAAGACATGGCGGGGGCAGCACTGACGGGGGCAGCATCGGCAGGGGCAGCGGCGGTGGGGGTGGACATGATGATGGGTGTCGGAAGGATGGAAGAAAAACCCTTTTTAGATTTCATGGATCCGTTTCTGCGATCAAAGATAAAACCGATGAAGCAGTACAACATACTTTAAAGTTTCTCGAGTACTCGCTACACAAGAATACTGATCGTGAAATTCGAGGTAACGATAGTATCTAAGGTACCTGAGTGAGGTGACAGCTTAGTAGCCAGATTTGATCACTTATTTTATCCACCAACATTCGTACACCGTTGTACAGTTTTAGAAATCAAAAACCGTGAACTCATCGTCGTTCAAAAACCCTTCGAATCCCGCTCACACCTTGATCCGTTGGGCGTACGCAACGCCGGGCTGAGGCGATGCCGTACCGTTGTCACTGTTGGGATAGCAGTTTGCTGCGTATTGAACACCAGGAACGCCTGTGAAGGTGACGGATAAACATCCGTAGGAGAGATCGCAATAAGCTAAACATCCTAGCAACGAGGGCGCGTAGTAGGCGTCTTGATTCGTGGTTCCTTTGAGGTCTTGATTGCAACCAATGAGATAGGTAACATTGCCAAAGATGTTTGTCTGCCTTGTTACATTCTGTGAACACAAATCAGCATCTCCAACCTCTGACATCGTTTGCACCCCGTTCGTCGGCACCCCACTATAGAGACTTGAGGATGCGTTGCGACGAAAGCCTTCAATGACCGAGTACGGATGACAATTCAAACCGGTCCCATCTTCATAAGTGACTCCACTACAATTACCCCTGATGTCACAGTATTCAAGACAATGAGAGAATGCATCAGCATGTGCAGCGAGGGCATTACTGCCAACAATGTCCATACCGCAGGTGGTGTTGTAAGACACCTGGTAACCATCTAGCTGATAAACAATATCATTGCTTCCAGGGCATACTGAAGTACCAGAGTGAGTAGCATATGCATTATCGGTACTAGATGGGACTGGAGTGTTGACGTAGGACGGAGAAGTCATTGATGTGCTCGACAAAGAAGACGAGCTCAACCCAATTGAATGGATAAAGGTACTAGAAACAGAAGTAGGCGTTAAAGTCGAAGACGATGATGGTGATTGCTCCGAAGAGGACAAATGAGCTATAGTGCCGGACGTCGACCAATAGGTGGAGTCGAAAGATGATGACGGCGCTGCTGTGCCGGAAAATGTTGACGGGCTTGTTGAACCGGGAGACGTCCAAGAACTGGAGTCGGAGGACGGCAACGATACAATCGAGCTGGGAGATGATGACGGCACTGAAGATGTTGACGGGCTTGTCATACCGGAAGACGTCCAAGAACTGGAGTCGGAGGACGGCAACGATACAATCGAGCTGGGAGATGATGCCGAGCCGGAAGACGACGCTGTCGGAGTAGCAAAATACCAAGAAGTCGAACCAGACCGAGATGACCGGTCAGATGTTGACATCGAGTGAGTACTCTGAGTCGTTACCAATGGACTTGATGCGGTGTAGTTGGCTGCCTTACAGCTGTCCAAGCCCACAACGCCGTATATGATCGACGTTATTGCATATTTCAGAAAACAGTTGGCTCCCGGATCATCACGACTCCAGGTGGCGGCAACACAACCTGCACCGTTCGCAATTGTAGAAATCGGTACAAACCGATTGCAAGCTAAAATACAGCCGTCGAAATTGGCTTCACGAAGAGCAATCAAATCCGACCCAGGAAAATCGCATCCACAGGAAATGTCATACGTTTGCCATTTATTAAGCTGATAAGGCGCTTGATCAAATTGGGGACAGGGTGACTCGACACTGATGGTGCTGGACGATATGGTTGAAGAACTCGTTGATGTTGATGGACTGGCTGTCAAGGAAGTAGTCGTCGTTGTAGGGACCGTTGACAGGATGAACACGCTTGCTGAAGACGCGGTACTATCGGAAGAACCTAAAGAATCGACGGTTCGAACGGTGTTCGTACTATGTAATCATATTAGCTGAGTTGAGGGAATGTTCACGAAGGTTTGAACCTGGTAGTCCCTCCATTCCCTACATGTCCTCCGCTCGAGCTGCAAGTTCCGGTATTGATACTGACAGTTGAAACCGAGATTGCTTGTGTATATGACAGTGCTCGAGATAACACAGCAATGACTGCGACATTTAGGTGCTTCATCGTGATGGGTCCTCATCAAAACGTCCATATGGGCCATTATATAAACCACTTGAATGTTGTTTAGACGGGCGAGCATTGGAATGCACATCGGTTGCCCGTGGACTGAGTAGTCAGCCGAGCTAACCCGAAAGGGGCTTAGCAGCGAGCGCTAGCTCGCACTCGGCCTAGGCCCGGGCCTAACACGTCTGAGAACTGCAACTGCCATTCTAGGATCACGGTCACCTTACCTAAGGTACCTTATTGGTAAATGACTAACCAAACATTTTGGTGGGATATCTAGCTAGATAGGCTTAGCGGCCACAATCCTGGGGTGGCATGATTAACCATAACATATTGAGCACTCGTACCGTGCGCTCTCTCCCCTACTTGCATTTCCGGCGTAAATGTCAATCCTTTGCAGCAGACAAGGTGCGGTTGAGATAACACCGCAAACACTACCTGGCCTAGTTGAGAGGTGTGCACGCGCGACTGTACAAATGTTTGGGCTGTATAGACTGTTGGAAACCAGGGTTATGGCTATCTCCGCCTAGGGCTGAGGAACGCTTGTAGAGTTTTCACCTTCGTTCCCCTAGATACTCATTCATCCAGCTTCAACCCATATACCATATACTCCCATATGACCCCCAGTTCCAAGATAGACCTGGCTGTACGACAACCTAATACAGAACGGTTCGAACAAGTATTAAGGGGAAGCTGTAGAGAAACGATGGTTTAGCCTACATACGGAAACCCTGAGACGGCCCGAACAGTAAGATCGCATACGCCCTTGTGTCAATAAACCACACTTACATGGTCATTGGCATGACTGCAGATTGTCATTAGACCATCTACTTCTCTAGGATAGGTATATCGAGCCCCGTTCACAGATGCTGCAAAAGCATTAGGTAAAACAGTAAATTAGATTGACTGTTCTTTGAGGTCAACCCGGCATGATGTTGAAATATGATATACATATTTTGGCCGATTCGTCATCCAACACATGACTCGCGGGAAACCCACTCAATTACTTGGATTCAACATCCTTGTTTACAACGAGTACTCCACTTGCTCCCACTGTGGCTCCTATTGCTCCTATGCTCTCAACAATCTCCATCACCTCCCTTGAGGCCCCGTCCGCACTGCTGACAACAAATTGATCGGAAGATCCGTTGATCAGCTTTATGCCTCAAACATGCCCATATACCCCCTGCAGGGCTCGCTCTGATCTGGATTAGCATTTCTCTCGATCTTGCGACCATCGCGGTTTTGACAGTTAAAGTAGGGTATCACTCAGGCTCATACCAGCAGATTGATGACATCATGGTGACGGCTAAAGAAGACCTTTAAGATGATCAAGTGTCTGTACGATTCCACTCAGCCTTCTTCTCAGCCTTCCTGCTCTCCTTGCTATTCAGCGTCCTACCTACTATCAGATCCTTATCATAACTCCCCTATGAGGCTTCTCGCTAGGCTTCCCGCTAGGCTTTCTACCAGCCTTTTTCCTGGTCATTTTTCAATCCACCTAGATAATCGAGATGTTCGCCGAATATGAGCGCAAACCCCATCCATACTTTACATACAATGCTTCACCTCATCCAATGCTTCATCGGATTTTAATTTACGCACTGCATGGAGTGCTTCGAGTCGTACACAATTTATCTTGTGCTGTAGACTGTGCCAAGGACTTTCGAGTAGCCTAGGTATACAATGATATTGTCCATACGGAGCGTGCTCTGTGCGAAGATCAGCCAGAGAGACATAGAGAAAGCTGGAATATCGTAATGTCGAACACCCTTCTATACTCCTAGTTTGAATTAGTGATATCGCAGGCGCACTCTGTGCCTGGGATGCTAGATTAGTGGCTGCTTGGGATTTCTATGGAAAGGCAGATACTAAATAGATCGCTTGCACCTCACCACATCTGTATAATCTCTTCGCTGAAGGTCTTTCTCTGCTGGTGCTCGTAGATAGTCTGCGTAGCACTGTTCATACACTACCTGGATGGTTTTCTGGCCATGCATTCGACCATGATCGAAAGCTCATGGATACGAAGGCGAATTCAATGGCCTGTCGATTCTTGGCGTAGACCTGATCAAAAAAGCTTACTAGCACCTCCTGCAGTTTCCTGGGCATCGAAACCGATTTCATCAACATATAGCTCTCTATCCAATGTGTTCAAATATTTAGGCCTCAAGTAACGGGGAGGTTGAGAGCCGCAACACTTGACATTTGTGTATTTGTCTCCTAAAAACTCTTTCAATTGAACGTCATACTAAACGAGTACAAACCCATCGTCACTTTTTGCGGCGTCATCCTCATTCTCATTCTCCAGGTTGACCGAAACGTATTCCTCTCCGAATCTCAACACTACCTGTCTTTGCCAAATAGTTTCGGCTTTTCGAAAGGCGTCTTCGAGAACTTGAGGGCTGTGGTCGGGGGCGATGACTTGTTCGTGCGCCTGAGACCGAAGCATATTCGCATCGTTGCTACTCTCACTAAAGAGTTTGGAACCAGACGTGCAACTATCACTGCTGGTGATTTCTGACTTGTGGAAAGCTTTTCTTTGCATTTTGGTTCAAATGTTAGGACGCACTCCTTATTACATCCCTGTCACTTACGTGTGTTCCATGAATTTATTTCCTTGCTTTATTGGTCGTCGGTCCCCTCGATGTGCATTGTCCACTTTGCATTTCTGACCAGGCTTCAATTTATCTCCTTTACGCCCATTCATCATATCATCAGCAGTCTCCAGATTCTTTAGGAAGCTTAAAGGAAAGATCAAGTCGTGAGCAGATAAAGAAATAGTGTACTTCAATAATTATTTCCTTTCCAAGAAATTCTTCCTGGAGCGTAAATCCATCTTAATGCGTTATCACCCACCTTATTCTCTCGGGCCCCTGGGCTGGATAGGGCTGGGGCCCGCTAGTAGAGTTTCCGCAACAGTCAACATGCCAAACGTCCATCTGACCATTGTAATCCAAGGACTACATAGGCGGCGTCAATGTGGTCTTACTTTTATGCTGTTTTACCAACGTAGAGGAGCTTGTCGTCTTCTGCGTCAATCTACTGACCTCAGCCTAATGTCGGGCATATTAATCTTTGCCACAAGCGGAAGTCTTCACATTGCAATAAAAGTCGCAGACGATGTCATGCTCTTTCTAGATCTGACCCTGACTGAGAATTCCGTGGATCAAAAGCCTCGGTGACTGGAACTGGAGGCCACATGGGGTATATGATACATATGGTATATGTGTTGAAGCTGGATGGATAACTATCTAGGGGGACGAAGGTGAAAACTCTACTAGCGTACCCAGCCCTATGAGGCGGAGATTGGTAGCAGTGGGAGCAGTGGTAAGCACTGCCCACTAGCCATATTGGGACTAGCGCAGCTTAGAAAACCCAGATAGCTACTCCGTAGCAGAAGTATACCTTTCATGTATTGGTATATGAGGGTCAGAGCGAATAGGTTCATGTGGATATCTTGAGTGTATAGTAGAGTCATATATCTAATAGATTTATTCTTCCTAAGAAAGATAGAAGGAAGAAGGTGATCTATATACCTCTAGGGTCGAAGCGGAAATACCTAACCACCGAGGTATGTACGCGGAATGTAAACATACATTCGTGGAATGTAAACATACCTTCGTAGGTATGTATGACGTACGAACATTCCTACGTACATACCTCATTTCCTCATCACGGTGCCCGCTCATCCTTCTCTCATTCCTTCCTACTTACATATCTGACTGACTATGTCTTCCAGTAATGCTCCTGCCGCCAGCCTCGCTGACGCCACTGTGCCTGCCCTGAGTAGAGCTTTCACCGATGACAGACGTCAGCTCGGTCGAATCTTGGAAGTGTTAAAGGACAGCTACACTATTCAGACCGAGTACGGTGTTTTGGATAGGAACTATCCGACCTCCGAGCTCAATGAGGTCCGACAACGTCGACCTGGACATGCCGGAGCCGGCCGCTATCAAGAAGATCAGTCTACACTATGCGACTGCACGGAAAAGCACTGCAGAGAAGGTCCCTGTACACTGTGGATGCAAGGATGAATGATTCTGATGATAAAACCCGTCGATGTGCTTGTTTCAAAGCAAATGTGAAGTGCTCCATAGCTTGCCATGGGGGTAAGAATTTCGACAATCTACCTGAATGTCCGAACATCTCATCTATGGCGACCAGGACTCAGAAGGAACGAGACTTCGAGCCGGAGCCGGCAGAGGAAGGAAGCAAGCGTCGACGACGTGTATTAAGGGGGGGTGGAAGAGGGGGGTTGATATTCAGATAGTATAGTAGGAACCAAAAATTGCTTCAAATTTTATAGACATCCGATTCATGAATGACAACCCATTGATGGATGATGACCCCCAGTGATGGAGATTTACACCCATCGCCGGGTGGGGTTCTTCTAAAACTCTACTAGCGTTTTTCCCAGCCCTGCCAGCCATACAGGCGGAGATCGCCATAGTCCTCCAACAGTTCTCCATCAAAATGGGTTCCGATCCATCGATGAGACTAACCTCATCCATGGATGGGATATGTTGGGTTTTTGACGCAGTCGCTTAACCACTGACCACTCGGCCATTCTACCAAAATGTGCACACACTCTAGGAAGGCCTAATTCGGTATATATGACATATTCCAACACACCGTTCGAATGCAACAGATATGTATACAAGCAACGACGGCTTGCAAATAGATCTGAACAAGTTTACAAGTGTTTCTGATGTCAAGGAACCTGACTTGCGGCACATTTGAGACAGCGTATAAAATCCCCTTATCGACGTCGCTCCACGCTCAGATTCTTCGTGACCTACGCTTTGATAAGGTGTAAGTCAATTGAGTGAAAACTTGGAATAGGGCTAGCTTTGAGGAGGATTGTACCAGCTGCCTTGCTTTGGAAAGTCTCAGCAGGTCTGCCACATACAGTATTGACGCGATTTAACGAAATATATAATTCGTATCTACTCGCTAGGGAGATCTGGCTTAATCAGCTCTCAGCTCCATCAGTGATACCACATATTCAACGTCTACCTAAATGAAGCTAGACAGGAAGTCCTCGAAACATGAAAAATGACAGCTTCCAAAAACAAGATTCGGGTGTAGATGCAGAAGAATCTGTGGCAGACCTGACGACAGCAGCATATAGCTGGACGTATAGTTCCACGAAAAAGGCATTGTCAAGAGTGAAAGGTTCCCTCTTTTACGCCGCTGGCATATGTCTTATTGTTGCTATATTGATATTCACACCGAATCGATCTTACGACTCCGTCTACTCTGCTACCTCCTCTATATGCAGATTTGGCCGATCGCCCATCCTCAACGTTCGACCATGCAAGGTCGAGGTATTGTCTCTCTCTGCATACGATCGTCCTCCGCCGCATCACATCGACAAGTTCACCGCTTTCTATTCGGAACTCGAAGATGTATTTAACGCATCAGCTGACGGTATTTCCATCCCATGCGACTTAAAGCGCGGCGAATCCACCATCCGTGATCTCCGCAGCGTTGTTCAGTATAGCTCTCTGCAGTACAGAAATCAGCTCGATCTAGAACTAGAAGGCTTGATAGCTACTACACACGCCACAGTAATATACCTCAAGAGATTCCATTGGCACGTGGACGGTACCGCCAAACATCTACTCGTGGCCAGTCGCATGATGAAGCGAACGCTGGGCGATATCTCCGTGGATGAAACCTCAAAAGGAGCCATTGCCTCGTTCTTTGCGAGGAAGGACAAAGATTTCATGAAACAGACCCTTCAAGACCTGTACATTCAGCATACCGACATCGCCGAGAAAGAAGTTCAGCGCTTGATTGCCGAAGCGAAGGTAAAGTATCTCCCTTTGCGGTTTCTATTCTATAGAGCAACCTTATCTTCAACAGTATCTAACAGTCGAACCACAGTCCATTCTTTTCGGCCTTGCCAGCATTGAAAACCGTCTCAATTTTATCCACGACATTGTTGTATTATATGAAGTTGATACCATAGACTCTATGGAAGAAGTCCTGGGCCAGCTCTGGACGATGCTCATCGGTAACGAGCTAGGAAGCGATCAAATTGATAAGGCCCGACTTCTTTCGCAAGTGAATGTCTACCACAACAATGCAGAATTGCATGTGAACAAGATATTGATCAAATTGCAGAAGATGGAAATGACTATAGGACTTGGCGCAGTCAGTCTATCTGGTGAAGTGCCGCTGATTGTGCAAAGCAAGAACATTGCGTCGGTGATCAAGAGTTTAGAGAAGTTGAAATATGGGCTGAGGGATGTGTGTTAGATTAAGGGAAATAATACAACATTCGTAGTAATCGATCCAGAGCTTGCGTAAAAATTAGGGTTATCACGCACTACCCTAATCAGTAGTCTAATCCGTATAACAGTAAGGTAGCTTATCCAGATGATGTAATCACTGCTGCGCTATGCTTTATCCGAGTTTCTGATGGCCGTCATGGATTCTCTATTATGAACTCTCTCATCGGAGAAGAGTTTGCCGATATAGACTGATGCCTGACGAGAACAAATCATTGTTACAGCTTTCCTAAATATAACAGACCGCTTCCAAAGCACTTAAACCATCTGACAACTTGCCCAAACGATACACATCTGAAATTGAATTCAATGATAATGAGCACCTCTGAGCACCTGGCAAGCAATGAACCAGAAGCTTTGAAATCTCATGTTTTCTCGTTATGAAGTATTCGGTGGAGTAGCTTGGGGTCGCCAGTTGAACGTGAGACCCGATATTGACTTTCAACGCCGAGGAGAAGGTCCGAAGAAGATACTACTAGCTGGGGATCACACTTGGAGCGCCGAATCTCGAAACTAAGAGCGGGGCAGCAATGTAGGCCTTATCCGGACTCACAGCTATCCCATTGACCAACTCCGAGTCCGCATAGGCGGGATAGATGATCTGTCTGTGTAATTGAACCTCGTCAGAAACGTCGCGACACTTGTGAGCATAACAGACATACCCAGCTCTGAAGATACTCAATGTCTGGAATCCCTGGCCCGGGCCGAACTGGCCGCTCCACGTCGAGCCGACCATGTAGCCATCACACAGGACGCTGTTGTAGGATTGTTTTTCCGCGCTGGAGCCTGGAGTTCCTACGACTTGGTAGATACAGACTTCTGGAACACTACCACTGTTTTCGTTGATATGGAAAGAATAGCTGCAGACATGCGCGGCATCGTCGCAAGAGCGGGTGAAGGCTTGGATGGTCCAGGTAGTTTCTTGACGCTTGAGAGGAGCCGCGTGGGAGCTCCCGATTAGGGCGGTGGGAATAATGATGTTCTTGAGCAACATAGTAGCAGCAAGTCGTGCGGCACTTATGTGTTTGTGGAATTAAGGTAAACAAGTTTTGCATACCAAAAGAGCATTCTCAATACTGGAATGAAGATCTAACCCGGAACCAAAACAAAGACAAATAAACTTCGCTCAAAAACCTACGCCAGCGCCCAAGCCTCTGAGTTTGCTGCAGGATGACCGTTAACCATCGTCGGTTGCGATCGTGTGCCACAACCGTACCTCCGCATGGTGATTGCCGGGCTGAGAAGAAGACATTCAGAGATCGTCGGTCGAGGTATGCAGGTGGCCTGTACGGCTTGGGCTCTTTGGGCAATACTATGCGGAGCAACTCGAGCGATAGTCGGCGGCGTCCTTTGAAAACACCTGGTAATCATGAACACACGGGAACCCCAAATGGTAGGTTACCAACCACCTCGAAGAACGCTGGGGCGATCAACGGAACACTGCTGTGGATTGCCTACCAATTACTGCGGTGCTAGGGCTCTCGAGTAGATCCTCCAAATCGAGGCAGCTGAGGAAAGTATATACTGATTCAGCCTATGCGACTGCTTGATTCTTGACATTTCACCTCCGGCTTTCTAGTCATACTGCGGAAGCCAAATACGTAGGTGAACGCAATGCATCCAATGGTATTTCCTGATTATATGGTATGAGGGGCCAAATACGAGGCCGGCTACTCGTTTTTGCAAATAAATAGACTGCGATAAAATTCCTGATCTTCAGGTCAGTGATAGGACTACTCATGCTGTTCCTAGCTGTTCTCAACGATTGATCACGGCGTAAATGCTGTCCTCGACTAGGGTGGTGCTTCTAGGACCGAACAAATGTTCTGCCCTGCAACAATCCCCCCAATCTCCCCAGGACAGGAAGATGTGAACATCCCAGCTCAGCCCCAATATGTGGCCTCTTTGGTCTTCGATGACTACCACTCCTATTGACTATACTGATGGGCAATCAAAGTTACGCACATCGAGACCAATGGCTGAGCTGCAGTCATCGTAAAAGGGGGCGCTTCCCAACTGGATCTGGCCAGGATTTGTCTTGAAGTGTTTTGTACTTTATTCGATATTCGATGTATTTGCGTAGGCCGTTTTTTGCATTTCTTAGCTTTTTTGGGTAAATCCCGGTCCGATTCGTTCCAATCCAGGTATTTTGAGACGTCCAGGTCCAGGTCCATCGAAGTGCGTAGTTCTTGAATTTCAACGTTATTTGGACAACAATGCTTTTCGCATTTCGGTGAGCTCGTTGTTCCACCAAGGTTTCGATTTTGCGCAAATTCGCTGTTTAGGTATGAATAAATCAACTGTATTTTAGATACCTTCAGTCAATAAATGGCCTTTTCTTCTAAATCAATGATCGTCCTGTGCAACTTATATGTCAGTTTCTGACGTATTTTTGCGTATTTTTCGCTGCAAATGCTAAATCTAACCGTTGTTTCTATACTGCAAGACGCAATATCGTTGTGGACGTAAAGTCGTAAACGCTCAACACAGGCACTTCATCGTCGCCATCATTTTCTCGTTTTCTCTCGTCCGTCCTTGCCCTCGGTGTACCTAACAGCCGCAATGTCGAAATCGAATACCACCGCTGAGAAGCACGTTCTCAATGGCGAGGCGCAAACCGAGCAAGAAATTCTGGCTCCCTCCGCCAGACTCGCCAAGAACGGTGTTTATACCGATGCAAGTACGCTTGAAGACAATATACGCAAGATCACCGGTGTTCGATGGGTTCTCGTCTGCGCTGGGCTCTACGTTTCATGCTTGATGTACGGTCTTGACACGACCATCGCGGCCGATGTCCAAGCAGCCGTGACACAAACGTTTCAAGACGTACCTCAGCTCCCCTGGATTGGGGCAGGATTTCCTCTCGGCTCGGTGGCTGTCATTCTGCCATACAATGCTCTATTCGGTAAATTCAACATGAAGTGGCTATACATCGCCGGAATCGTTCTATTCCAAGCGGGTTCCGCCCTCTGCGGAGCAGCACCGACTATAAACGCACTCATTGTCGGACGGGTCATGGCTGGTGCAGGCGGGACCGGAATCTACCTCGGTGGCTTGAATCACATCTCGGCGTTGTCCACACGAGAGGAGAGAGGCACCTACATTTCAGGCCTCAGCTTTTGCTGGGGTATTGGTACTATTCTCGGCCCAGTCGTGGGGGGTGGCTTTTCACTCAGTTCGGCGACATGGCGATGGGGGTTTTACATCAACTTGATAATCGGCGCCGTTTCCGCTCCCGTCTACCTCTTCTGCCTACCTGTCATTCAACCTTCAAGAGAAGAATCCGTTCGTCAGAGATTACTTCATGTCGACTGGCTCGGCGCAGTACTGAGCTGTGGGATTTGGGTTGCTTTCTCATTGGCGTTCGTATCAGCTGGTGGCATCTGGGCTTGGAACGACGGCAGAACCATCGCCACTATCGTCGTCTTCACTGTCTTGTTTGTGCTTTACGCTGTGCAACAATACTTCTGCATCCTCACCACACCCGCCGACAGATCTTTCCCAGGTCATCTTCTCAAATCTCGAACTCAGGCACTCACCTACATCACCACGTCTTGTACTATTACGGCCATGTACGTCACGACATTCTACATTCCCGTGTACTTTCAGTTTGTCAACAATGATTCGCCGCTGATGGCCGCTGTGCGACTACTTCCACTCTTGCTCGTTTCGATTGCATTTACTTTAGGCTCTGGCTGGGCCTTGCCGAAGATCAACGTCTATGCGACTTTCTACTTAGTCTCGGGTATTCTTCTCACGATGTCCGGTACTCTATTCTATGTCTACCTCAAACCATCCACGCCTGTCGCGAATATCTATGGCTTCAGCGTCATCATGGCAGTCGGCGTCGGCTCCACCATGCAAATGGGATATGCGGTAGCGTCTCTGAAGGTCAATCCAGCGGACGCTGTGAACAGTCTCACTCTTCAGAACGTCAGTCAGATTGGATCTCAGGTGCTGTGTTTAGTCATTGCTGGACGCGTATTCCAGTCCGTCGCAGTGAGCAACTTGACGTCCGTCCTGATGGGTCAAGGTTTCACTCAGAGAGATATTCAGAATGCCGTTGCAGGAGCTCAGAGTGTGCTGTTCAAGCAACTCAATGGCAATTTGAAGGCAGCAGCTCTGAAGGCCGTTACAAGCGCCATGCAGACGACTTTTATTCTTGTCATTGTCGCTGGCGTGTTGGAGGTGCTGTGCGCTATGGCAATGAGGTGGGAAAAACTCTTCCCTGAAGAACCCACTCCTGCACAGGAACCTACCTCCGTATAAGAAAGCTCTCCCCCATAGGAATCAATGACAGCATAGTCTCAAGAGACATTGGTGAGAAACTTGACAGGAGTGAAGGTGTGAGTATTGAATCAAGGATAGCATAGTCTTCAACATAATTTTCCAATGAATCAAGTTAGCGGGGCGAATATCAGAGGGCAGTCCTAGCTAGCCAATTACACTTCGTGCACCTGACTTCAGAAGTGAGTATATTCATATAATACGACTGAATTAGTATATCGTTGATTGCAAAAGTCGTGCCGTTTTTCTTATCGTCGATTGCGAAATCTGTGTCGTTTTTCTAAGGTTAATTCTCACTGGGGTGAAAAATCCCGTCTCTACAGAAAAGTAATATCAGTCTCAACGCACTTCGTAGATAGCTATGAGTGCTTCGTATGTGATCTATTCAGTGCTTCGTATGTAGTCTGTTAGTGCTTCGTATGTGGTCTATTCAGCACTTCGTATGAGACCTACTGAGTGCTTCGTATGTGACCTACTCAGTGCTTCGTATGTAGTCTGTTAGTGCTTCGTATGTGGTCTATTCAGTACTTCGTATGAGACCTACTGACTATCGACTTTCTTCAGGTCATGGGACATAACCGCATCACTGATAGCATTTCAAACCCAGGACTCCAACAATTAGAAAGGCTGAACAGTCTCAAAAGGCAAGAGTTGGCTAGAGAACAGCTCAATGATGAGTAACTTAGGACCCGAAAACTCCTCATCTCAATCATTATCAAACCTACCTCCTGACTTCGCTATGGGAGCCACTGCGAGCACTATTCAACCCCCAGAGTCTGACTATCAAAGGCCTCGCCTATCCGATCTTACGCCTCAGCCTACGGTTGATAACCTCTCGAACCTTAATTTTGTTGGAAATAGGGGAGTTGATACTCTCCGCCTTATAGGGCTGGGGGCGCTAGTAGAGTTTCACCTCCGTCCTCCTACATAGCCTCCTAACAGCAACAACCAACATATCAAATGCTCCATATGACCTTCAGTTCAAAGAATTTTCACAGTAGAAAGACCGCTACATGATCCGAAGAGCTCTATTACTTCTACCTCAGTTCCCTCGCTACTAATGAAGCGACTACCACGATTATAAAGCCACTGCATACCTCTATCGAAGGCTCTGGAATCACTATCCCACCTTCTACCAACCCCTCCGAACGTTCTATCTTCAGGGCGGGATCAATATCAGAGGTCGCTCAGGAAAAGAATTATGAGCCTAGGGACCAGGGAAAAAAAGAGAAGAATGAATACCATATTCATTAAAGAACGGAATGAGACTGAGACGCGACGCACTCAAGTGAAGGCTCTGTTTAAAACCTACACGTTGCCGTGGGGGCGGAGGTACGTTCCCCACTCCACAGCCAGGACCATTGGGGGAAGGCTGGATAAGGTGATTCGGAGCGCCTGTAGCATATATAGACTTCTTCTGGACCTAGCTAGAGATCATCCATACATTGCTACAGTACCTTTCTATCAGTACGACCATTGCACGTGTTAGTGACCGGCCTCTCGTGTGTTCTACAGCTCCCTATACTCTATACCTATACCCCATTCCGCGACAACGTCTGAACATGAGACATTTCAATTGGTTTTGAAGGATTCTAAAGAAGAGGGATTGATACCCATATGGACTTTACTACAGCCTAAGATCAACGCTATAGGGGAGTCCATGGAGTCTAATCTATTCAACTCGGCCTTTACCAAGGAGGAACTTCAAGTCTTAAACTTGAAAGCCAACTCTGATAATTTTCCGATGCTGACAAACAGGAATGAGGACCTTCGGCCACGTGTTCAGAAAAGGTATCAATGCTAAGAGTCTTAAGAAACCGTGGGTGAATATGGTCAAGAGGCTTGAGGGGAAGGCTAAGGTCTTCAAGAATGTTGCTGATTCCGCCCGCCTACAGGAAAAAGCATTCGACAATGAAGCTCAGGCTCTCATATCTACCAAGAAGTTTTTTCTAGCAATGAGAGATTGAATAAGTCTGATACTGATCTGAAATCTATACTTCGTGTCGATACCACTATGCTAGCGAATGACTGGAATCTTTTGTCAGACTCCTTAGCCGATCATCTTGCAGCTGTGGCAGAAGGATATCGTTAAGAGCTGATTGTTCTACTCATTTATGTTAGGCGAGCTGTCGAGATTTGGACTCAGAGGGAACAGTCCCCAGCATCTCTTCTCCTCTATGCTCAGACTGCAATGCACGACTTTTATGATTCATGACTTTTCTACAGCCTGGCATAGATCTTGTAAATGCCACTGCTGTGACCCTGATCTAGCCAAAGCAGAGAGTAGGCTTTCTCAGCCCCTTGAAACTCAGGAGGCACCTATCGCTCCCTGTGGAGGATGCGATTAGACTATCCAATCTTCACGAGAGCGAGTTCAATATGACGCAGCTTCGGGTTCTGAAGGAATAGTACAGAAGGACCTTTGGGTACTATTCAAGGCTTGTCGCACAGGTTTACAGAACATCACTTTCACATCATCCCGAGAAATGCAAGAAATCGTGGATAACGAGAGACGATCCTTATCACTACTCTTCGAGAGACAGACTCCCGTACAGATGATGCCGGATACCAGAACAATCTTTCGACTGGTTACGCCGGTCATTATTCCACTTACTCCTTCTCCTTCACTTCCAGCTCCATCGCCCAGGGCTGGTTATATGTCTCCTAATAATTCAGCTATGCAAACCGCTTATCTTACTATGGGACCAACCCAGTGGCCCACTACGGGACTGAACGGAGCTTCCCAAATTTCTAGGCTCTTGCCTTATCAATCTCCTATGCTTGGGGGCTATCGAACTGCTAGACCTGGAGCTGCTAGTGGTGATCACAACTCTGGCTCCTCACCTAAAAATGAAGAATGAATGTTTGTTAAGATGTTCTAGTTAATTCAACAGGCTATAACCTTCAATATAAAAAGATTATAACATATTACTATTGGAAATCGATTCTATGTGATGAACTTATCGTTGTATTTTATGAGATAACTTGGAAATCATAGGTGCAATGTGCTCATGACAAAATCGTGTTTCTACGGAATCTTAGTACCAGCTCCAGCAAGGCATGTTGTCTTTATGGCACCTATAGCCTTCTGGCTTGTCGCTGCTATTGTTTCTGACCACCATAAGACAAAGATTCTGCAGATCATCTTTGACCTCAGCTATGTGAGACTAAAGATTATAGGGAAGTGTTTTGCAACCATGTAGTAGATACTAATTGCCACCGAGAGCTGAATAATGCACAAAGCTAGGTCGGATTGATTGGATTCACTGAAGCCTCCTAGGCGCCCGGTCACTGCTTTCTTTGGAAACAGGGGAGTTGGTATCCGCCTCATTTCTCACCCTAGATAGCCTCCTAACCAGCAACAACCAATATATCAAATACCCCATATGACCTCCAGTTCAAGAGCTTCTTTGTTTGGGCTTGAGTCAATATAGTAGGATAAGATAGACCAGTAAGTCTTCATGTAGGGCCATCTCTTTCAAGCAACCCTTTCTTGACCGGATCGTCTTCGAGATACGGGAAGATCCAGAACTTTCTAAGCCTCAACTTTGGCGCCTATTGATGATTTTGCAGGTATCTCTTGCGTCCTCTTCGAGATCAGTGACAAAAACAGAGACGCAAATACAGCAAACAGTTGCGCCGCGAAACATAGGCCAGCTCAATGTCCTGGTGGTGTAGCGTTGTCAAGACCCTATATGCCCAAGTCTCTGCCCAGGCTCTGTTCGCCGCTCATCGTCTGTTTACTCCCCGAGCCGCTTGTACTTATACACCTTACGGCGACCCTCATCTAGTCTCGCTGGTAGAAGCACACTTCTTCTGGTAGTGAATACGGTTAGGCTTTGTGTTCGTCGACCTTGCGCCCGCCATCATCTCCACCAAGCTTGCCCCGTCTTCATGAGAATCACGGTATCTCATGCCCGAATGCGTCAAAAACGGGGCATTTATCCGCCAAGCTTGTCAGGTTTGTTCGGGGGTTAACGATTTGCTATGATCAAAATATATATCCCGCTTTTTTCAAGGTTTCAATAATGATTTGATATGCCTATCAACGCTGTAAGTAACTTCTAGTTCACTCTTCATATAATGAATGAACATGTTTCTTAGTGGATCGGTGTTCCCTTCATTATCCTTGAGCTCGGTTGTGTTGTTGTAAGACTACTTTGGACTTTAACATTCAAAGGCCCGTTATGGAATTTATTCTAGGTATCGTTTTCATTATTGAAATACATTACTCTGTTCTTCGTACAGACATACTAATCATTATCAAAAAGACTTATAATGGCCGCACTCGGTCGATTGCTTGATCGTTCCTTATATACCTTTTCCCCCCGCTGTCCTTACTAACTTGATAAGAACCACTCCCCTTGTCCTTCTCTTCCTCAGACCCCTACTTCCTCACACCCTACTCTCTCTCTCCCAGTATTATTTGCACTATTAGGCCTAGCACCCAATCCTTGAGAACAGCATGCTAGAACTGCAATCCCTGATAGCCGTCCATCCCCTCGTTTAGCCCGGCATTAGCGTTCACGTGGGCCGTTGTCTTCGCTTTTTTGCCAATGACCAAACTTCTCCCGTTGCGCTGGCTAGTATTCTTCTCCGCCTGTGTGTGATTAATGTGCCGCCAGCGTGCTTTTTCATATCGGTCGTCCTGCAGGATGTCGTTGCCATCGCCACACGTTCCGCTAAATGCTAGACTGTCAGCACTCTGGTAGCGGAACTGCCGCCAAAGGTGCTTCGATTACGCAAGTGCGAAAACCCGCCTATAGGATCCAGGGCACGTGTGCTGTTGTTGTGATTGGTACGCTGCTAGCGGTGGCCTTGGATTGTACGCCGACTGAAGCATGCGAGTGCCGGGTCTTAGATTTAGGGGGGCATCGAGCGCGCGAGAATCTGGGAGGTGAAATGCGGGCAGATAGGAAGGGGTTAGTTGATGGTCGATTCCGAGCCCTGTTGTTTAGATATGCCCCTCTGGGGGACAGAGCTCTAGAGTGAACTGGTGAAGGATATGCTTTAATTTTGATCCCTAGGCAGATAGTTGTTGGAGGCATTGGAAATAATTGCACAATCGATGAGATTTGAGAGGGCTCGCTCTGGTGTTGATGAGCTGATGAATCGTTGTTGACAGAAGCGTTGATACTAGTATCAGTTGGTGTCTGCCAGCTTGATCCGCTCAACATACTGACATTGTGCCTGGATACTCGTATTCGACCATATCCAGGAGGACCACCAAGGCTATGACGGGCACTAATGGCGCTGTAGCCGATAATAGAGTTGCGTTGACCACAGCCGCCATGTTCATGATCAACCCCACGAACCCGATGGGGCGATTTCATGGTTCGCGGGCAGTAAGCCAGACTTACCTTCGGGGGCAGCGAATTTCTTCCATGTGGTGGCACATTGGCCACATTCTTCTGTGAGCTCCATCTCCGGTGTCGAGTTTTTCTCAAGCGCAAAATTATTGTTAGAGCTGCGAGTAGTATTATCACTACTACAGCGATAGCCACAGCGATAACCGCTGCCTTCTTATAATGCCTTGTACTTTTGCTATCGGCGGATGTCAAAATCGGCGATATAGATTGACTGATTGTTTGACTTGAATCCGCAGCATCACTGCTAGAACTTCTCTTGTCATGATTAATAGCTACCCTGATGATCTTTGACTGTCTCCAGGACCCTTGATGTGCTGTGATGTCATCTGAAGCAAAGCCTGTAAGTTTCAGCTCACTCATATCATATCTAAGCGTTTGTGCATGCCAACACCCACAAGCAGATACTCAAAATCATATTCAGTAATAGCATGTAGGATCTTGATAATATCATGGAAGAAATACAAGGTGTTGATAGCTATCTGAACACAAGTTACAGTGTTTGCCATACTAACATAAATTGACCGTGAAACTTTGGGAGCTAATTCGGACAGGATAAACGTACTAGTGTTGAAATTCGCCCAGATTGATGCCTGCATCCTCAGACGCGACGTCGATAGCGTGCAATTCTCTTTTAATAATGAGCAAAGTGAATTGCTTTGATGAGCTGACAAATTGCGACTACTCCCGCAGCGTAGTCTCTGAAAAAGAGAAGTAATTGAGCGTAAGCAAGTGAGACTGCTAGTGATCGAATAAAAGGGCTGGTCCTGATCGTGCAGAAAACGCAAGGGATGCTCGTCGCTTCCAGATTTACATTCCTGGCTCTCCTCGTCACCTCACCATCAGTAGATAAACTCTATAAGCGTGTTCTAGTGTGAATACCCCACTTTGAAGCAGCCGGTTGCTACACCCGAACATTAGGTATTCAGAATTTCAGAATTTTGTACTCTTTTAACAACATGCCTCGTCACGGGCCTAGATTCTCCAGTGCTTCAATCTTACCAGTCAGACGGCTCTCCTGGAGCATCTCGCGCGCATAGTCATGCGACAATGCATTTCTTGTCTTCCTGGGTCCAATTGATGACGGTTCCTAGAGCTTTAGTAGTCGTATTAAGATGTTGAACTAGTGAAGGATGTGTGTGAAGTTGTAGTAGTAGTGGGTGGGTGGAAAAAAAGAGGATTATGTCGGTGGTGAAGAAGCAAATAAGTGTCCAAAAAGTAGTTGGTGCTTATGGTGCTTATCGGTTGCCTCAATACCCCTAATATCCACACACGCGCACAAAGAACCAGTAGAGAGATAAGGAAATATCTACCACACCATATTAGAAGTCGCCAGTCGTCCCGAAGCGATACATGACACTCGATCCGCAAGGTGCATCTGTAGGCTCACTTCTCTTACCTTTGCCGCTCGTTGTTACAGGTCTTAAAGAATCGCGCTCGTCCTCTTTTCCGGCTCGGTGGCAATGCCTTCCAGGCCACCATGGACTTTGTTACCACGCTAAACTGAGCTTTTTAACAATTGTATTTCCGGCCTCATTCCTTGCGAATGGTATTCTTATCTTCTAGCCGCTTAGACTTGATATGTTGCAACCAATGCATGAATGTGGCTCCCAAGTAAGTGGTTGCAGTCCACGTACTATCTTCAACACTGATCAGCCGTTTGTGGCAGTAAGAGCTTCCGAGGCCGACAATCCAGACCTTCATTCCGCTCAATTTGTGAATTCTTGGTCGTATTTGGTACTGGAGGTCCTATGAGGCATTTTGGTAAACATGGGTAAGGTAGCTGGATAGAGCACCGGGGTGTGCCAGAAGTCATGGAAAGCATAAGGGGCCAAGCATTCTCGAGGCACCCCGCCACCGAAAACACCAGATTTGGCCTATACTGGAACATAAGATCGTGCAGGGTGTGCAAAGGTGTTGGACAGCCTCCAATATACGAGGTTAAATCATCAGAGCTGTGGAAACAGTAAAACATAAGAAGGGGAGGAGAGGCAATATCGACGAGTCCGAAAGCCCCGGCTTTTACCGCGTAAAGTAAGACAGCCTCCACAACACAAGTTGACTCCCAACCTCACTACAACGGCACGTTCGCATTCGACCAGCACCTTATCTTTCCAACCCTCCCCGTTCAAGTATCCAATTTCATCAAGTACGCCACAAGCTGCAAGTACGAGCCCTTTCTCAAGATGCACCGGGGCGCCGGCATGCTGCCTCAAATCGAGAGACAGGGCAGAGAGGGCTACAAACATAACGGGGGCAACATGATGCCGAGGACTGTGGCGTTTGGGATCAAGCAGCGGAAGCTGAAGATTTGTGCGATGAGAAGAGATGTGATTACGGATAAAGGGATTTTATTGAAAGGACTGGGGCATAAGCTGCCCATCGTGGCGGGCTTTTCGGCGAGTGTGGGGGTAAAACGGGTGGAAATATGGAAGACGATGGGGGTGCTGAGATGGGTCATCGACTAGGAGTAGACCGAGTTGTTTGCTCTATTTCACTCGCATATGCACTGTTCAGTCTACTCGATTCAACTAAAATCCCTTCTATCACACTCTTCTAGCTTGACGAAAAATGTAAAAGCTGCTTCCCGGTTTCAATATCCATCACTCGTATGACTCAAGCATTCATCGACCAAAGTTTACGTTGTTTTGACAGACGATTTTTAGCATAACACTGGATTTTCCGGAATCGCAATGCAGAATTGTTAGGATATATTCCATGAGCTCTTTAGTTACTCGGAAGTGTTCATCTTCAAAGACCCCTCCCTCCGAAATTGCTCTCTCCAGGCTCTCGACGTATGCCTCGAGCAAAGACACATAATCAGCAAACAGATTCTCATTGTTATCTAAGTCGGGTGCAAGCGAATCGCGAGACAATAATCGGGTTGGTATTTTTGATATAGCTGGGTGAGCTAATACAATTGAGACTGTATTTCCCAAAGACGCCATTGTTGTGGTGGTGGCTCATTAGTGAGCGCATCATATGGTAATTAATATTTTAAAGACTACTTGGTCTTGCATTGTTTGTTCCAGGCTCTCAAAGTATCGTATTAACGCAGCCACTGTTTCGTTTGTTTGCACACATTTTCAACAGTACTACTAGTGTTGAACGATAGCCGGAAGGACTCCTTATAGTCTTTAGTCACACGGATTGTCTTGTCAAGTTCGTCAGCTTGAAATCCAAGAGCCTGAGGTATATAAGGTTGATCCAAGGCATCAACATATCGTTGTCAAACAGGGAGATTGACGCTGGGCCAACTCATGGCATTCCATGAGTTAGGCACACCTTCCCGTTGTTTATATACCTCCATACCCCAGCGTGACAGCCACCTCTACGTGGTGCTGGGGACCAGTACCTCTCTATCGGCCCATAGAGAGGGAAGCTAGGAGCTGTCACCCCCGATGCGTTGAGGCCTCGTCGGCTGATCTAAGATTCACAAGCACTTCGAGTACACAGCATATACAAACGGGACAGGTGAATCATCGTTTAATCCGGAGGTCGAGCAAGAGTGGGAATATATACACGTGTCAGGATGATCATCTGAAGTCGTTAGATAACAAAGGCACGAATGTACAACACGACGACTCGATTTACTGGGTGGAGTATGCGTGCAGCAGGCCTTGTCACTCTACTGCGAGCAAACTCGGCTGCCCCAAGACGTTTCAGCACCAGATAAGAGTCAAGCTCCCCATATTGATTCGTGGCTACGATGGAAGGATCACAGTGAATGCCGTCCACATTCACAGCGCTACGAGTTCAAAGCCCAGCGTGTGATACTGGCGGAAGACGTATCTTCGCCTTCGGCTACGATGTTACAGTCGACGATACACAGACGATAAGCAGGCGAACGGCAATATCGAACAGTCAACAAGTTTGGGAACGGCTTTACTAGCTACATACTCGATTCGGATAAAGACAATCTCAATACACACACGCTACGTTGACAAAGTCACATCTTAGAACTCGGACGCTTCAGTGAACGTGCGATCCTTGATCTAAGTCACATACACATACAGACGTACAGCATGACTACGATAGACAAAGCGCATAGACATCGAGCAGACAAGATACACAGTTAGCAGAGTACATGTCCACGGTTCTGAAGCATAAAGGAAGATAGAAAGCGAACATGCTTTGACAGTCAGACGGTTTTTGTCAAACAGAAATGGAACGAACGTGCTGTCGATGAGACTCGGCTCGTGCGAAAGAGAACCTAGGATCAATACATGCATACATGCTTCTCAAATCTATTTACGAATTATGTTGCAAGGGTTAATACTACAGTTCGCTGTCACCTGTAAACCTTGCTGTCTGAAATTACTAAAGAGTTTACTCTCCTCGCTTTCATGGACCGGTCAAAAATCCTTTTCGTTATTTTCCTCGCACAAGTCTTTGATCGTCAGCTCACATAAGCTTTACACTTTGACGAAGCGCGATGGGAACGGATCGTCACGGCGGAGATGCCGGAGTGCAAAAAGAGGATTGCAACAAGCCGTGAATGATTTAAAGAACGGCATAAGAAGAACGAGGCGATAGCACTGAGAACCAAGGTCACGCCTAGGAACAATACATGTTCTCCCCACAACACTCCACTAGAGCAATACAAACATAAGGTAGCCAGATTGACCTATTTGCGGTCCACTACTGATTATTGTCATGCATACTGCAAGTAAACAGCGTTCGGTAACTGGCAATGAATGACCATGATAAGCTCGGCATTAGGGTAAAAAGTACAAGGCTCTAACAAAACTCAACATTTGTGCTATATCTTGATGGCGGAAAGCCGGTTGCAGGTAACGCTGGCGGTGAGGTAGCTACTAGATGAAGCAGCAGATGGAACGTATATGAAGGAGTGAATGGAGCAGTAGCGTGAAGCAGCGAATGGAGGGTTGGGTGAAGCATGTATGGAGCAATGAATAAAACCGTAGCTAGAGTTATGGATAACGCCAATATACATTTTGATTCAGGCCGTGCATTGCCGCATGTCACCTCCCGTCATGCTGCGTTGGTTCTTCCCTTGTAAATATATCACAGTATATGGCAATTTTTATGCCCTGATGATGTCGGCTGCTCGTAATAGGGCTGTGGCCCGTTACCATTGGGCCGTCCTATCTTTGTCTTCTCGATTACCCCCTTGAGTGGTTTGGCTGTCTCTCCCTGCCCTTTTACATCCCACTTTGGCACTTTGACATTCCACTTTGGCGGCGGTGACGGCGGTTCTTCAAGTTGTTCGCCAGTGGCCGGCGGGGCCGGCCTCTTCGGGGCCGTAGGCTTCTGAGGCCCCATCTTTATCCTTTAGAGAGTGATTCTGGTCTAGAGATAATATATCCCTGCAGTCATCGTATAACTTGATCATAAATTGCCAGAAGACTGGATCTCACGACGAAAGAAGGTATTTATGTGCGGAATCTGCAGATTCCCTCAATCTGGCAATGGAGCCAGGCATTAACGGACTCAATAGATTTCCGAAAGCAGTATCGAGCATTACTGCATATAATCCTCCATATTTTTCCTGAATGAAGCGAATAGTTCTTTCCTCGTCACTACACCCTAGCAAAATATATCTCCGCATTTCCATGTAATCAGGATCTAACTTATATCTGCAGTCAAAGCATCTTTATCTCTATTTTAGGTATTTTCTCAATCAAGACAGCTTAGGGTTCTGTATGGTATTGATGGTTATGTTCGTCTACTAAGATTGTTTCTTCTCTTCTTGTAACACAAGGTGATCATGGCAAACACCGGTAGAGTCAATAAGCGAGTCCGTCAAACGTCGGCATCGCTTCAAAGAACAACAGACCCCACAGGGGCATCTCGACTGTTGTCACCAATAGTTTTAAATTCTAAAAGAATTCCGGAGAAGGGACGCGGGTCGAAAGTGGACTTAGAAAAACTGGTGGAACGTTTTTGCCAAAGAATGGACAATGTGGAAAGTTTGCTGTATACTCTTTGTGCGAAGGTGACCGCGCTAGAGAAATCGGCGTTGGAAAGTAAATGAGATTCTGCGAGCCCGTCAAATAGTTAGGCGTCATTATAATCTAGATCTAATCCGATACATACCCCCTGAGACATCATGCCTATTGATCCATTTCACTTCAAAGTCAGATCAATCGTAGCTAGGGTAACCCACCAGATACTGCTGCCAGACCTATGTTTTCTTTTTTAGCACAATTATAACGTGCTTTATGCAGCCGTTCGAAAAATTTCTCATAGCATCAGAAAAAGACTCTCAAGCATCGGCCAGAGTTCTTGTCAGTGCAATGATCATGACTGTTGGAGCACGTCCGCCTGAAGGTAAGAGGACGAGCTGCCGCCAAGGGTGAGGCTGAGGGACCCGTACTCGTTCTTGGGATACAAAGTGGACCGTACGAAGCCTTGCATTACTTCCTACTCGTAGCTTCTACTTCGTCAACTCCCAGCTGTCCTTCCCGACGTCTTTTCTATTTCTGGCCTTGACGTATGCGTTGCCTCTGTTTCTCTTCTTTTTGTTGGCTTCGGCATGTTGCCGTAACTCGCTTTTCAGCCAAACTAAAAACCGATTCGAGAGTAATATCGCTTCTTCTAATTCCCCATAATTCATCTGTCACTTCATTTGTCACTCAGCCTGTTCAGAAACCTCAGCAGAAGCGATAGAGCAAGGCTTTCAAAGCCGCAGTTGTTCTTGCGATCGCCGCCGCCGTTGTATCCCGCGAAGCCTTCTACCCCAGAGATGTCTACCCCAGAGGTCAGAGGTGACTTTCTATTAGGTGAATTTTCAGCTTCGTTACCAAACCTCAAGCGTGCACGCTGAAGTTCTGCCATTTGCCTACACTCTTGAAACTGCAGACAACAGTCACCTGCAATGGTCTGACTTGCTTCGGAGTCTCTGTCACCGGCGCTGTCAAACAAACTTAATCTCTTAGACACGTGACAGAAAGTAGCTTTCGACGCAGAAGAGAAGAATATAGGCGTACATCTAATATATCACTATGATAGAACTCAGACCGATGATAATCTCATAGAAACAGTCGCTGCTGCCGTGGCGAGACAGCTAGAGAAGAAAAGAGTTGTGAGAGAAGCTCTACGCGGCCCCGAAGTTATAAGGGCCAAGCCCCTTATGCAGAAGCTTCTATGCCATAACAGAATGTGCAAGAACAAGGGGAGTCAGTGCTGGACCATCAGTGGGAGCAGAGGGAGTAGGAGGACATGCCACTTTGTTCAACTACATCCCCAATGCCTAAAAGGGCTCCTCAATCTCTGGTAAACATAACCTAGGAAGGAGCTTGATTTATTGACTATAGGAATCATTCTGGGCTAAGCCGAGCTAGGAGCTACATTCAACGAAACATCGTAAACGGGGTTCTACAACGACTCGAAGTAAACCCTATATCGGGTAGATCCCTATTACTTACGCCTTGTTGAAGAATAGGAGCAATAGGAACAACAGTGGGAGCAGGAGGGGTAGGAGTAGTAAGTTGAAGCGGAGATTTCTAAAGATGATAATAACTGAGGAATGGACGAGTAGATATCAGAGATCGGGAAAGTATGAGTACGAAGCAAATCTGATCAATGATCATAGTGGGGGACCGGGAACATCAACTGCCACGGACGTTCCGGGGATGGTTCATTCATGAAAACCCATGGCGAGAAAAACGTTGTAAAACCCCGTATTCTTTGGGTTTTCGGCTAGATGTTTCTTCTGAGCCATAGTACCTAAGCAAGCAATAAGGTCATAAAATATCGATTTCGCCGTCACAATAACCCGAACCCTATGACACAGTAATACACACTTTATTGAGAGGAAAAATACTAAGCGCAATTAGCGCTAAATCACCGGCCAACCCTGATCCCTCGTAGACTGTTGAAAGGAGTATTGGCATCAATCGGCATCATTGATTTGGCTCTTGGATGCGGCTTCTGCTTCGACAGCCAATACAACGTCAAGCGGGATGTTTTTCCAGTCATGCTTTTCGGTAGAGTATTTACGAAAAAAATCGCTTTTCGGATACACATGCATATGAAGATGTCCAACCGAAGCATCTGGGAATGGATGAAATGTATACGCAAAATCGTCTGGCTCGAGGTTTTCGTAAGCTCCAGACATTTCATCATATGTGGCCCATATTTTATCCTTCCCTGCGTCTTGGCCCGGCGTGATGTGTTCTTCGACAACTTCTTTTACGCGTGCAAGAATCTTCGTTGCGCCGCCCTGTCTCCAAAACTTGATGAAGTGCTCTTTCATTTCCTTCAGTACGGCACAACTATCTTTGGTGGCATCGGGGTCGACGATGTTAAAAATACGCTGGTCGGGGATGACTAAAATGTGAGCAAATGCTTGACCTTCCTTCGTGTTTTTACCCTCTTTGTATTGACGCCAATCGTAGCTTTCTTTGTTTGCCACAATTGAAGACCCGGACGATTCACTAAGGATAAGTTCTTTGTGATGACGTTTGTAGTCCTAGAAGTTGTGTCAATCATAGCAAGGTATGTGATGTCTTCGGGCAGACTTACGGAAAAAATGGTATCTGATATATCATATGGCCTCTCGCCAACCGTCCCATCATGAAATTTTTTAGGAATGAGCCCTCGTCGTCTATGTCAAAGATGTAGATTAGCTATGGGCACACACAACGTAAAATTCTTAGCACGTATATTATGGCTGCTCACAAGTAATGATACGGATAATCGTTGTCTTTATCCTTCCACCTTTCAAGCTCCGTCATGCAGTCCCGATTATTCCTGACGTCCTTGCGCCTCTTGATGTAGAGATTCTTATAATATTCATCATTGTACGGGCCACCGATCAGCGACTTGATGAATAAAACAATAACAATTAATAAAAGATTATATGTGAGCAATTTAGACATAGTTAGAATTATGATCGAAACTGTAGATTTGTAGAAGGTATATAAATATTGGATAATAGCGGGTCTTAGCACAAGTACCTAAAAGGTTGCATCTTTTTCTGTAGCCAGATTAGGCCAAAACACACAAACGGGATTTAAGACGGACGTCTATGCTCAATTCAGTATCAGGGCAGGCAACGGGAAGGCCCCAGAATGAGCATATGCAGCCGCACCTGCCAAACTGATACTTTCCATATCATTGTCAAGATATGTGAAGACCTCTAGCTTCCGCCCCATCAAGTACATGCTAACAGTTAGTAATAATACTTTATGTATTAAGGTAACTAAATTGGTGGTGGTGGTCATGTGAGCTGGATGCGCTGGCGGCACAGTGGGCAAGTGCCGTTATGTTTCAGCCATTCCACCACGCAAAGGCTGTGAACATATGGATACATGGCAAGTCTGTGGATTTGTCTCCTTCTTTGAAGCCTTCCAGGCAGATACCGCACTGTGTCTCGTCTTCGGAGTCTGAGATACTCTTATCTACGTGCTTTTTGGGTAAAGCTGCAATTACGTCTACGGAGGGTTGGAAGATTTTTATCAGTGACCCGGAATCTCCGATGCCGGGCTCTTGCTGCATGTGTGGCTGCTGTTGCAGGATCCGGGTGATGAAATTGTCAACTCGTAAGCGGGAGTGGTTGTTGAGTTCGAAAATGGAGTTCGATTGTAGCTGATCGACTGAGATGGCTTGAGATTGTGCGGTAGTGACGCCTTGTAGTCGATGGCGGGCGATGCCTATCGTGGTAGCTCTGCTGTCAAGTGCTTGACGAACGATTTCTTCTTCGTGACAAGAACACGTGTAGTAATGAAGGGGAAAGGCCGACAAAATAGGACGGTCGCAGGAGGGAGGGATGTGCTCGTCGACGACATTAAAGCGCCGGCCTGGATCAAAGAGTTCGAAACATTCATCTGTATTTGGCCTGTTAGGTCTCGATGGAGAAAAATTCCATGCTCATTCTAGACAGATACAACAGGGGGGTGGTACTCCTTGGCATTCTTCATAGCACGCAATAAGGTACTGGAATGTCGCCATAGCTCAGTAGGAATGTAAAGAGATTAGCAAGCTTTTGTATAAATGACCGAGTCTACGTCGCATTCGACTGTTACCTCACCACCTTACTTTTGAAGATTCCTAATGTCAGCGGAAAACGGGTCCGCAAGGCCATGCCATTTCAGCCGATTACCCTTCGAAATCCGGGAAAATATCTTTGAACACCTTTTTCATATTCCAACTCACAAAAATGGCTACTTTCCTCTCACTTCAGCATTAAAGCTCAGATATCGAGAGAACCTTGGACTTTGTGAAGTATCCAAAAGCATGCGGCAGGAAGCGCAGCGTGTCTTCTTCCGGTGTAACATGTTCTGGTTCCAGAACGCCAAGGACTGCCGCAACTTTCTCTCTAAAATCGGACCTGAACGACGACGTTTTTGCCGTAGTATCGGGCTACACTTCCGAATCTCTCGTTCGGAAAAGGTTTTTTCGCTGGTTGGCAGTTGTGAGGCTCTTCGGGTTCTGCACTTGGTGATCGACGGATACGCTAAAGGCCCGCTGCTGGAAACACGTTCGGTCAAACAGCTCATGAAGATCAGAGGCTTGAAGCAGTTGAGCATAGTGTTCGGGATTGAACACTCCACCCCGTCTTACAAGGATCTGACGAGTTTGTGCGAAGCTGCATATAAGCCAAGAGAGGATTCACCTGTCCCCAATGTTACAACAAGAGCTAAGGAATCGAGGGCGAGACTTCACCTATAGTAGTTTAGTCTGCGAATATCTCGGAAATCATTCATAGACTAAGCTTTTTTCGGTTGTGACTCGTTATGGCAATCTCCGCCTCGGTAGGGCTGCGGACGCTAGTACCTTAGTTATCCATCCAGCTTCAACCCATATACCATATGTACCATATACACCATATGACCTCCAGTTCCAAGAGTAATGTCGCAAGTCACACCGTTATTGATCTACGGAACTCGTGGGCAAGGCGTCGTGCGTCGTTTTTCTGCCGATGTCAAGCACTACAACGAAGGCCACGGAACGGACATATGGATAGAGTGGATTGCAGAGCCGAGACATTTTGTGTTGCACAGGTCATCTACTTTGACCAAAAGGTCAAGTCGTCGAAATAGTTAAGCAAGACAAGAACGAATGGTGGTGTCCTCAAATATTAGATCAAACGACACCGGATGGTAACTTCATCGTCATGCTGAAGTCGGTTGACAGTCGTAGCTTCCGGATCCGTTACACAGATAGGGACGTTTCCTTTATTGACTCTTTTAGTGATTTTAGCCTGCGAATATATCAAGAAATCCTAGAGACTAAGCTTTCTCGGATGAAAGAGAATCATGACTAGCCACATTCTTGGCCTTTAAGAATGAACATTCCTGCTACTAAAATGGCTGGAGTGCTGCTAGAAAAGAACGTGGAAATATTTAAGTACCTTTCTTAAGGCTTTACTATACGATATTCAGCATCAAAGTTCGTGATGCCCGTGCGTTCAATGAAGCATCCATTGTACATACAATTCACTTCGGCCAAGACGAAAGCAGAATTCACCAAGTATGCCTGAACTACTATCATTGAGTTCTTCTGATTAAGTTAGCAGGATCATTCAATCACGTCCCAAGCCAGCGCATAGAGGTTTGCTGGAGCATGTTCAACCGCTTGAAGGGAGATTGAGAGTGCTTGAGGTGAAATTGGAAGAGCTTGAGGCAAAACTGTGAGATTTGAAGACAGCACCAAGAAAATTAATAGTAGAGCAATATACTGATCGCTGGCATAGGAGCTGTCTACTGTCTGGTCTCGGATATTTACTTGCATCATGCATTCTTTGCTTGATACTTGTAACTGCTTATGCAATGTGCATGAATTTTAGCTCAGTTCGAACAAATCTACTAAGTGTCTGGAAGACGCTTAATGATTGGTGTTGGGCGCGGAACTTTGTTTTCTTGGAATTGGAGGTCGTACGAGGGTTGATATAATGGTTGGTGTTGTTGCTGTTAGGAGGCTATCTAGGAGGTGGAAGGTGAAACCTCTACTAGCGAGCCCCAATTGGGACGGCTACGGCCTTTTAGAGAGTCAAAGAGGACTGAAGCTGTACAGCCAAAAACTTTTGACTCACTTATAAGAACTCCTGGTGAACATTTCAATAGAAAGCACTCAGGTTTGGAGCTAATTAATAAGGATCAAATTTATGACTTAGGTTTAAAGGCTCATCAGTAAATCTGTACAAAACATAACCTGCGCAATGTTCGGGCGAAATTAGCGTGTCTAAAATAGAACCATTCTGGTACTGGTCTGGCTCAGATATCAAGAAGACGTATGCAGTCCCATCCAACGAGATAAATGCCATCGGCGGTCCGAACAGGCTGAACATGCAAAAGATTATCGTGGACATCAAAGCTAGGTCTACGACACAGTTGAGACGAAGGACATCATACAACGAGGGCAGCCGCATGAGGTTCCTACAATGCATGGGTTAACCCGTATGCTGGAAAAAGCGAATTAGCTAAGGTCTGTAATTCCTTTAGCCAGTCTTTCTGTGATCACGTCCGCCTAGGGGGAGCAATATCTGTTGGGGCAATCTCCGCCTTGGTAGGGCTGGGGGTGCGCTAGTAGACTTTTCACCTTCGCCCTCCTAGATACTTATCCATTCAGCAACAACCAATATATCAAATGCCCCGTATTACCTTCAGTTCCAAGAATATTGTTCGGCCAAACCCGTCTTTCTCCCAAGATATAAGCCAGAACAGCGACCTAAACAGCTTGCTCTAGGCCGGGCCTATAGTCCTTCGGAATACGAGATCATTCAAGCTCCAGCCCTACCGTCCGTAAGGGGCGAAGATTATCATATCCCCTTCTTCCAACACCATGATAGAACCTTCGATTGTTTTGCTGGAACAGGGGATCTGCTACTTTTGTGGGTAGTAAACTCCGCTCCCGCTCTATAGGGTAGAGGGCGGGGGATTCAGAATTTTAACTACTTCGCCCTTCGTAGCCTTCTACTCAGGAGTCCAACCAATATACGGAGTATTCACATGCTCCATCTGTTCCTCATAGATCATACTGTTTCATTGAATCGTAAGCTCTCCAATCGTGCTATAATTGTTTGATCGCAGGATCTGTAAAGCATGTAACTTGTAAGACGAATAGAGAAGAGACCAAAAATTAGATCGAGAACAGGTCTTGATAGTGAGCCGAGCGTAAGCGTTCAACTATGTAACATTTATCAAAAGAGAAGGATATTGGTACTATAAGGCCGCATGAGGCATGTGCACATACAGGTCTGTATAATCAAGGCGGAGATTGCCATCTCCCCTATGTCCTAACAAAGAAGAAGAGGAGAAGGAGGAGGAGTAGAAGGACGATGAGAGATGTGGTTCTATGGTGGTAATTTTAATCTTTCTCCCTGTCATCGCCTATCAGCTAAATTGAGTAATGTCGAGATTGAGTACAATAACACCAAAGAAGGTCAACATTTCTTAAGGACGACAAGGTGCGTCTGATTATGCTTCTAATGATGTCGAAGGCTTATTTCACTCATGCCAGCGCTCTTGGATATCCTTCAATTCCAACATGGCATACGAAGTATCTTTTTTGTCGCTACCGAGAGAGGTCCGAGACGTTGCATATAACATCGCTTTGATCTATGATCCGTGCACAGACTGCGCAGCTAGGAAGCGCCATTGCGGAATCGGACATGGCGGTAAAATTCCAACACCTGGCTTTGCCCGGGTCAATCATCAAATATACAAAGAAGCCAACCGAATTCTTTGGGAGTCAAACGTGGTACGATTTTCGGACGTTGAGCGATTCTGCCAACTTCTTGACACCTCGTGCATCGACAATGTCAAGTTAATCCGGTGTCTGTGTGTGAAAACTACCAGTGAGCAAGAACAGAACATGCTGGCTGTAGCTTTATACCACCAAGACTTGTTGAATGTCCGATTGATTCAGGTGAACACGAAGAACCATCGCAATTTTGCGCCTCCTCTGGCGGGATCTATCACCAGCTATCTTGCTCAAGCAGTCTGCTGGTTGTTAGAGAGAAACAATGATGGGATAAGCAGAATGGTAGTAACAAGCTGCTTCCCAATTACCAATGAAATAAAGAGCATACTGAGGACCCGGAAAATCAACGTGGTTTCCGGTAAAGCGTTGAACCACATGAATTTTAGCTTGCAGCTCGGCTGGGAAAAGACACAGGATGTGGCGGACATTCACCAACCTTCAAAACGGTGCATTTCCTCTAGAGACCTCCAATTATGATCATCAAGAGCAGAGCTGGTCAATTTCCGCTGTACGATTACGAAGATAGAACTTTTATTGAGTCGACAGAAAGAACGACTCAATGACGAAGCATATAAGGAGCAATAGGAGCAACGGTTGGACCCGGAGGTAGCAGTGGTACACTTCTTCAATGTTGAAGCATAGAAGCAATAGGAGCAACAGTGGGAGCAGGGGGAGTAAATGTAGTAGGAGGATAGTTCCCAGCTACAACAAATACACCTCTAGGCAACAGGCATTTCTGCCTGTCCCCGCTTTGCGCGCGATACTTTTAAGCTTCCGCCTACTAATTTGGCTGTGGTCGGCAACCCTCGCTGCCGTGTGGCTGGGGCACACCAATTGCTTGAAGGGGGAGATTTCAATTTCCAATATCTACTATCATGGTATTACTGTTTCTTTGGTTTACCTCTTCCACGCCTAGGTGGCGACATCAACGGCTCAAGGCTTCAATCAGCCGCGATACATCCTTGTTGTTCTTCTTCCTTCTAGACCTCGTCGTGAATGGGAACTGTTCGGCCTTCTTCTGCTTGTCCTCTTTCTTTGCACGAGCCCGAATATCACCTTTCTCGACGCGTCTGATTTATGACTGCACTGTCGCTGAAGGCTTGGATCCACGACGACTTGACACCCCAGCGGACTTGGACTCCTTAGACAGCGCATTCGATGAGGCGAAAGCTGGCGGGGCTGACGGAGCTGGCGGGGGCTGACGGAGCTGGCGGAGCTGGAGGAATTTTGAATATGGCTTCCTGAATACGAGCACTGAGCTCGGATGACTTACTGGCCATGGCTGAAGGATATATATATATAAAAATCGACGTAGATATACGATCAATTGAATGCTCAACTGGAAGTTACTCGACAAACGGTTGCTACAAAAGGATAAATTATCTGAAAAATTGAGGGGCTAATCTTCCCCAGCCATATCCCCAGCCACACGGCGACGTGGCATACTCTTTAGTAGGCAAGTTGCGGCCGCGCAGAAATGCCTGCGGGTGGGTGCCTGTCCGGAATGGAACTGGGCAACCAGACGTGAAATATCGACTACGTACGTACGTCAATGTTTACGAATTTCGACGTCAACTGTTGAAGCAATAAAAGAAACATTAGATACAGGAGGGGGTGTAGCAAAGGTAATTGGGGGTAGCAGTGGAGAGCAGTGGTAAGCTGCCCACTAGCCATATTGGGACTAGCGCAGCTCAATGTAGAAAACCTACTCTCTACCTAGATACTCAGTAGCTGCTCCGTAGCAGAAACACACCTTTTATGCAGTAGCAGATTTACACTTCATCATCACCATATTACCTAGGTACCTACTAACCCACCTACTCGCCCACTTATTAGCTAACAACTCAGCTACCTATTCAGCTATCTGTTTTGTTAAAAGGGGGAGTAGGAGTTGTGGGAGTCCAGGTTTGCACTGCTACTAACCATATTAGTACTAGTTGTTGTAGGCTATCACCAGCTACTTGTATATTCAAAAACACAATTCTCTACCTGAATAGGATTCCAAAGTGTGTACACATTTTTTGGCCGATCAGTAAACTCTACATACAGCTAGTGACTGTTGGTAATCACGATCTTTACCCTGGCTACGAAGTACGTGGTATACTGCGAAAGGTCGGCTTTTCCAGACAGATAGCACGTCGTAAGCCACCTATTTCTGGAGCAAATCGACAGCTTCAATTAGCCTGAGCTCGTAAGGACGTCAAGTGGACCAAAGAACTATGGGAAGCTATATTGTGAGCGACGAAATCTGAATTATTGGGACCCGGGATCGGAAGATTTGGGATTCTACCTGTATAGTGCCCGGTCTACCTGAAAAAGGTGGCTGAATGTTCTGAGGGTGCTTCTCCGGCTTCGAAAAGGGGCCTGGTTTGAACTTGGTGAAGGGTTGGGGCACGATCAAAAAAGAGTCGTATTGTGAACGAATTGTACCCCATCGTACACAGCTGGATGAGACCAAATCAAGGTTTCTCGTTCATGCAGAGTACCGGTTCAGGTTATGCTGCACAGTTCATGCACTAGCTTTGCGGGACAGGGTATACACGTTATACCCTGGTCTCCGTTCTCACCTGTTCCGAACTTCATAGAGAAGCCATGGGACATCCGCCGGGACTGGAATACAGAAACACAATAGTCGAGCGAACAAGCTCTCCTACAAGAGCCTAAGAAGCCTGGGATGTAGTCACACCGAAGCAATTGAATGAGCATATCGAGCCCATGCCAGCTCGTTGTCAGGCCGTTATTGAGCCGATGGAAAGTGGACTGAATATTTGAGTGTATCACAGTAGAAATCAGCCAAGCTGGCTAAGGAATAGGGAATTTGGAAAGTTACGTTAGAAGGTGGCAGCATAAAAAGTATCATAGAGGACGAAGACAACGGAACAGCTTTTGTTACAAATTATATTTTCAATATCCTGCTATCTGAAAATGAGGATTAAGCGGAAAGCGGGTTTTTGTATTGAGGCTATGAGTGAGAAGGTATCAGAAGTAAATCATTGTTCTTGGGGAGGGTAAAGCGAAAAGGCCGCCCAATGGCTCCAGATCCTGGTAATATCATTTCTGATGGCATGCTTGGAGTAGTGCCACAGCAAAAAATAAGGCGCAACGAGGAAAATAAGAAAGATAAGAATTCTCATTCGAACAATGACTCTACGCCGAACCTTCTTATCCGTATTCTGGTTACCTTGCTTTCTAGACCGGGATGTTTTGGGCAGCGGCATGATCGGTACTACAGAAGATTATAGCAACAAAGCGTCGAGTTCGCAATGATCGTAGAGATCTTGTGGGTACGTTCCTTATTTAACCTTACGCAATACTAGATGCGACATGTGGCAGGCCCTATTTAGCCTTTCTAGCTCTTGGTGTCAACACTGTTTACAGAAACAGGCAATAGAAAACTCTTACCGGATCCGGCTCGTAACATTGAGACATAAAATGGTATAAAGTAGCTTCAATGTGATCATCAACTAATTCTCTGAAGCCACAAACATATGTCTCAATCAAAAATGCCAGATAAATTGTCTATTATGAACGAATTCGATGCTAACCTGGGATCGACAAAGTTCGTTCCACAACATGGCTTAAGCGCGTCAAGCGTAGTTCAATCATGGGAGAACAAGCGCCAGCCCGACCATACGCAGAACCAAAGCAATGGCAATCTCCGCTCCGGTAGGGCTGGGGGTGCGCTAGTAGAGTTTTCACTTTCGTCCCCTAGATAGTTAGCTTCGACCTATCTACCATATACCTCATATGACCTTCAGTTTGATGAAGTGTAAATCTGCTACTGCATGAAAGGTGTGTTTCTACTACGGAGCAACTATCTGGGTTCTCTACATTGAGCTGCGCTAGTCCCAATATTGCTAGTGAGCAGTGCTCACCACTGCTCACCACTGCTCACCATTGCTCACCACTGCTCCCACTGCTGCCCCCTCCTGTTTCTACTCTTTCTTTTATTGCTTCAACACAGTCTCAAGAAGCAAAACATATAGTCACAAGGAACACTTTTGAACAAAGGTTAGTCTTCTATACTTATTTCTCGAATGAGCGTGCTTTTATCTGTATTTTCTAAAACATATCTTACTCAGCGTTAGCAGTAGTTGCTAGACAGGTGATAGTGCTCAATAATTCTAGAAATCATTTGTCTATGAGCGTCTTTGGTTCTAAATTATTTTCACATCTCAAATTAATTACAACTACAGGCAATCTACGCTCTTTCCTTCTTAGGAGTATCTATGTTCCCATCGGAAATCATCTTTTAGTACATGTTATCCTGTATCATGTCATGACGAGCTTGACATAGGAAGCTTTTTGACGGAGCTCGATGCTCTCAGTCAAAGATCATCCCAATGTCAACACCTCTAATTGGGTCTCACTACGATAACATTCCCTTTGATGGCAACGATACTTCTTCCTCCTTCCCTTCCCTCAGCAGCCACTATCAGGCCCCGTCCTAAGCTATCAACCTTACAATCGCCATTTACATCATATCTCAGGGGATCTCACCCGTGTTTTCCGCTATTCTTTCCGACACCCTTGTTCGTAGAGAGTCATCTAGCTCAGCACGCTCACGCTCTACACGTTGTCGAACTTGGTGGAAATAGGGTTATGGCAATCTTCGCCTCGGTAGGGCTGGGGAACGCTAGCAGAGTTTTCACCTTCGTTCCCCCTAGATAGTCATCCATCCAGCTTCAACCTATCTACCATATACTCCATATGGCCTCCAGTTCCAAGATTTTTCAATACGTTGTTAGTCGATATATTTCGGCTGCGGCTGCGGCTTCGATCATTCGGTACATTCTAAGGACTGCGGAAGTTGCAATTTTTGCAGCCTCTCAGTAGTGTGTTGGGTAAACTGATGGTGCAGGTTCGGTGGCTGTCTGGAATATACAGACATGGGGCACGAAATGAAGAAGTAAGAGGATAGAGAAGGGTGTCAATGCATGCGTAGCAGACGGCTGTGAAGAAGCGGGTTTGAGTGAACAAAAGTCCACGTATAGGGTGAAGAATTCCTTGGTCAACAAAGCGCTTCACGTCTGGATGAACGCTGTGAGTGTACGGTGCAAGTGCCAGCGGACGCTCAACTTGTCTCTCTTGCTCGTTCTCTGGCGATAGCTCGCGCTCCTGTTCCTCTTGAAGTGTTGCGTTACTGAACGATGCAAATTCGAAATCTCGACATTTGGCCCGAATGGCGTTCAATTGCTTCGCACATTTCATGCTCAATTCTTCCTCCGTCTCATTGAACAAGACTTGTACTTCAGAGCGTCCTCTTCCAGATCCGTATCGCTCTTCAAGAGTTTGCGCCTCAGCTTCGAGCAACGACCCCGTGATCTCCAGAGCAGGCCCTTTGCCTCCACCCTTTGAAGACTCCAACCATGCTGTATAGCGACGCTGATACCGTATCCCCTGTGTTGCCCACAACGGAACGCATTTGTTTGTGTTGGTGCAGGTCTCCGAAACGCTTCATTGTAATACGTCGGCTACCTCGATGGTATCGCGCGGGCTTTTGTCGCTGCAGTGAAGGATTGTGCGTTCAACTTCCATTGGCGCGCAGAACATGACCGATTGACCTTTCCCTAGCTTCCGCATTCGCATGCACGCTGTTTAAGTTAGCAGTGAAAGACAATCCATTGGATTAGGTCCATATCCTGCACAAGTCGATCTTTGGTGAGGTCAGGCCCTAGCGTCACGGCAGCCCGGTAATTCGTCGGTAACTTCAAGTCAGTTCCTCGCGTGTGAGCCTCGTCGAGGTACACCAGGCACTGGTCCATCTGCCTCCCAAAAGGGGAAATCATTAGCGATTCCTTGATGCCATTGCGGCTCAAGACCGACAACTCGTTACGATCATCAAAGAATACAGCTGCCTGTGCTTCTGATACCGGAACACGCGAGAGCCATGTACGAGCGACTTCCTCGTTTCTCCACTCCAAAACTTGCGCTCCCACATCGAGAATGACGCGCACGGGCGGCTTCGACCTGGCGACTATTCGTAGCAACGATTCTGCATCGAGGCTTTCCGATTTGAATTCCTGCATAGCATGTTTAAAAGAGTTTTCGGGCCGCAGCAGACAATTGAGCATTGCGGCGTTTGTGTGAAATTGCCGTGAGAGATCACACTGACCTTATGAACAGTGATAAGATGTATCTGCTGTCATTTGTCCCACTGAAACCCGTCGTCGGGTGGTTTTTGGTTTTTGCGATGTCTCAACCTGAGGACGACAGCTTGTGTGAAAACTCCTTCATCTCTTTCGGGAAGACAACACGTGACAGGTAAAACTCAATTGCACCTTTGGCGAGCCGCAACGAAGGGAAAACCGTCTGGGAACACTGCTCAGGATCACACAAATTGATGCCACTCAATTTTCGGAACGCAAACGGAAGTTCAGGGGCATCTTGGACCCAGCGTTCATATTCTTCCTGGGCATGGTCGGACAGAAGCAGCTTCTCAAAGGCGGTATACAACTGCGCATTCGAAAGGCCACCGTAGTAATAACTTATACAAGTTAAGACAATGGCAGCATCGGGATGGCTGAACTCAGCGCGCGTTGCAGGATTGTCTTTTGCACGATATGGTACAGCAAGCATGATCCGCGAGAGATCTAGTCCGTAGTTGACGCGCCATCGCTTCTGCTGGAAAGCAAATGCTAGGACACCGCCAGCAATCAGGCCTTTAAGAAGAAGCAAGCTTCTCCTCATCGATTCAACACCAAAAACACGATGCTGTAATAGCTCGATGTCGCTTTGCTCTATATCAAGGTCCGTAAGAAACCTAGACAGGACAGCTCGCACCTGTGGGGAAAGGTTCCACACGGGCACTCCCGGCAGACCCGCTTCACACACTTCTCTTGCCACCATTTCCATAAGTGCATCGGCGGCAGGTGGCTGCAGAACTCGTATGCGAGGGAAGCTTCCAAAGCACGCAGGTCGTAGCTCCAAGCCTTGCGGGAATATTTGAAGGATTGGCTGGGCAAATCGGCTCACAAGTCCTAAAACATGCTCGATGATGATCCATCGGTCCGGGCTAAAGTCAATTGCGCGCTGCGTACCAATGGTGTAGACAAGCTCGAAGCGAACACTCAAAATTTCTTCACTTTCGTCGAGGATATCACGCGAATTGTCATCGAGCCAGTGCTGTGTAGCGATCAAGACGTTGCCCAGCTCCGGCTCCTCAGACAAAAGCTTTTCGAGGCCCATCAGCTCAAATGAAAGGAGGTGTTCCGGCTGGACTACAAGGATTCCACCCGTGCGCATACTTTCTTCGTACAGGTTTCGGATTTGCCTCGCCTTAGGCACGTCCCAACCGAACCGACCGTGAGATCGGTATATGGAAGATGCGTCTGCCAAGCATGCCACTAAGCTTCTTGAGTAGCACATGAAACATTTGAATTGACAGTGGTTTGAGGACGACGACCCGCACAAGTTTTTTGCCATTCGCCAGAGTCGCAGCCACAATAGGAACGATGACGGAGGACTTTCCTTCGCCCATGTTCAGCTGCAAAATCGAATTCGCACCGGACGACGGTGAAATCATCTCCTGAGCAATTTGAGCTTGCACTGATCGAATCCAGATATCGTTTTCAATCTCAAACAGCAGCCAGTCAGGGTTGTTCATTGGATCCCAGCCTTGATGGCCCGCATTGTCAAGTTCGCTCAACAGTTCCGAGCTGTTACTGATACACTTAAGAAGGCGCTCTGCCCGTTGCCAATTCGATATGGCCAATCCATACTCTATTAAAGAACCCTTCCAGTCGTCGCGCAATGAGGCTTCTTTGCCACCTGCCAGGTGTTGAAGCAGCGATATAGTGGACAAGCGGGGCCACATTTTCGCCCCACAAGCCAGACGATGCGTGATTAACGTTTCTGTCTGAAGGCAGCGACATATCGTTATATACACATCCTTGGCGTGGGTCTCGCACAGCGTCAGATTATGTTTCAGCAATGGCTTTAGCATTTCTGATGATGCACTAAGTCTCTTTTCTGCACTGCCGCGAAGAGAGTCAAAGCTTTTCCCCAAGTCCTTGACCTATCGTCGCTCATAGTGACCTGAAGATTTCGATAACATACGTATCAAAAGTGAATTCAGTTCGTCATGGTTGCCCCCATTCTCGTCTTGCTGACAAACCCAAGAATCAGATTTTTCCAGGTGAGCCGGAGACAGGCTAGGAGCGGATCTTTCCACGATGTCATCAAATTTGACATGACTCCGCTTTGGACAACGATGGTAGGAGGGCTGCGGAAAGGAGTATCCTAGGAGAGTTTGGTCTTTAGCACTGAGCTGGTCTAGTATAGCTTGCGTCTCGCTGATGTACTCTTTGAACTTAGCATTGCGATACCAGCTTTGGAAGCAAGATCTAGCAGCCTCTGTGGCCTTGTCCACGAAGATGTACGTGTCCATGTCAATGCCTACTGGATCGCGGATGTTCTCTTCGGGCCACTGACAGATGAGGGCATCCACGAAGTAGCCAAGATGTTTATTCACTGCCGATTGATGCTCGGCCCTTCGATGCTCATCGGTGTCTGCGAGGTTTTCGTCGGGGAACTGAGGCAAGTTGAATTCCGGACACGAAGAAAAGAGCCGCGTCCAGATCCTAGTCACCTCTACCAATTCCTCTCTATCTGGTCGAAAGCCATGCGATAGGTGAAAAGACATATAGTTTGGCGGTTTTTTTATTTGAAGTACGGGAACCGTTGCGAAAGCCAAAAGTGTCTGAACAAGCTCTTGCTTTGCGTGCTGTGAATAACTCAAGGTGGACAGAAATATCATGACTCTATATTTATCTTTCTCAACCACACTGTGAGATAAAGCGGTTTGTAGCGTACACCAATCTCTCGGGAGAAACTTGGCAGGTGGATTCAGCCATTTGGTATGATAGCCTAGAGAAAAGGGTTTTTCTGTTCTGCAACCGTCCAGTGGCTCGCCCCATGACTCGATTTCATGGAGCAACTGTGAACAGCCTCTCAAATTTGCAGACCAGCTGTCGACCAGCTTCGCAATGCGACAACCGTTGAACTCTTGTATGCTGTTCAAGACATGATCACGGGCGATATAAACGACATCGTGCTCTATTGTGTGATTCTCCGCTCCGAATCCGTGTACACGATATGTAGAATCTCGAATGGCCGCTCTCTCAAGCAAGTGTGAGTCGATACAGATTTCTGCATCCGGTAACTTCGGGGGGGCTATCTTGAAATAGACAGGATGTCTTCGCTTGCTCGAAAATAGACTGCACGGATGTGTAAAATGAGACATGCTGTGAGAGTGAAGAGAGTGTCTGCCATTGTACCTCTTGCATCACCGAAGGTGACGGGGATAGTACTGACGACGTGGGGTCAATTGTGCAAGGAGCGCCAGCATATCGACTTCCATTTGATCAAGGCTTATAAAAGATCCGACAGAGGGCGAGGCGAGAATTGAAAGGGCTTCTTCAGTGCCAGTTCGACCTGTGAGCTTGTCGGTCAGACAGTGGGCTGTCACCGCATGAAGATAAGATTTGAACAGTTTGCTTATAAGACTGCCATTATCGACGAGTCGCCCAAGTTGACGGTCAATATGATAGAGATAATACGAGAGATGCTGCGTTGAGATATCAGTCTGTACACGTACTTGGGAGCCCTCTGGCTTGAACGAAACGTCGCCGTGAGGGATGATGACGCTCCGCAGCGAGTCATTGTTTCCCCGAATGACCAGCTTGTTAATCAATCCGGTTAGAGTGCCAATTGATTGGTTTGCATCTACGGTCATCCCACGAAATTGCTTCGATTCAAGCTGCGTGGCACCTTTTTTCAAGAAAAAGTCGAGCTTCAGCCGCGGCAAGTGAATCTCCAATACCTTCGTCTCGCCGTTGAATGTGATGTGTACGTGGGCCGCATGTTCTAATGGACTCAGAATTTTCGATACGGCCTTTGCTGTGAGTGAATGGAGATCTATTAATTTCGACGAACCTCGGATCAAGAAGTTCCCCCTTTGGCTGTCGGACCGCATCTGCCAGCTCTCTGACGTCGGCGTTCAAGCATTGAGTAACGATCGCAAGTCAACGAAGCCTGTGTCAATGTCCAGCCAGTACGCATAATCTTGAATGAAGGCCTGTGGAAAATCGCCGTCAAGAGCGTGCATCGGAAGTAGTTCGTAAATGTGTTCTGATTCTCTTATCTGAACGATGAGATCAGAGCCTTGCATACGGAAGTCTAACTATTATGATATCAATTAGTAACCAGAGCAGCTCTATATTACTCAACCCTATCAACAAGAGAAAGGAAACAAGAACAAGAAAAAGTATTATGTTCACTTTATGATTGAATAACTTGTTCCGAGTTTCGAAAACCATTTCACTAACAGTTGACGGAACAACATCCAGGACTTTCTGGTGTTGTATCGATCCGTCAGCGCTCCTTCCCATGCATATTCAATGAAGATTGTCACTTTACCTCGTCAAATAATCGACGGAAAGTCGGATGACATTCGTACGAGGAGGAAAGTCTTGTTAGCGGCGATTCATTGACAAGCAAACTTCCGCCCAGCAGATTGTAATGAATCAGCATTGACGAAGCACCGCCCTCACTCGATGTCTCCGTTTTGAGTCATCGCTCGTCGAGCGATTTTAAGGCCGTTCATGGGGCTCCTGATACATAACCCGCCCAAAGTCGACCAACTGTACTATCGAGACCGTTGCGAGCCTCAAGGATCCGCTTGCGCAGAAGTGGTTCAAGAACATAAGATAACCTTCAATATCGTTGCAATAGTGTTTTAATCCATGCAGGTAGATCGTCTGTCACCACTGAGCATCTGTCGTGCACAATGATTGAGCATTCAGTGATGACTGCAATATCCTCGTGCGTTTCGAAGAGAGTAGAAAAGTCGTGCGGATCTACGTCAAATGTCCCATGACAGGTCAAGGTCACATCAAGCGTCCGAATTTTCAAAGTTTTGAGCTCCTCCTCCTTCTGTCCTTCCTGCAACTTTCGCCCTAATTCGCGGATCCAGCGCAATGAGATTGCTCGAGCACGTTGCAGAAATCGGCAGCTACCTTCGCGAACCACGTTGTAAACAGAAACTGTGAGCAGTCGAGTCGCAAGAGCGACAAAAGTACGTGCCGCTGTAGCACCTTGCCAGTTACCTTCGATCTTCCCGACTGCATCGTTCAAGGCCGACAGCAATGATTTCCAAACTCCTTCTCTTCAAGGTCGGCGTGGGATTCTCGACACGAGTCTTCTTTACTGCAAGGGCCAGCCTGCCATGCAGCCTGAGTGAGCAAAGCTTTGCGTTTCGTGGCGGCTAAAATCAAGAATATGAGCGATGAGTTCGCGAGCAATGTTGCGCCATTGCAGTCGATGACCAGACCGCAAAGTTCCAAAGGCATAGAACTCATGCATTGTCAGCGTCCCGGAACAATCAGCTCGATTCGCGAGTATTTGGTTAGAGTTGTTAGTTGTGTTATCTACGGTGTACTGCAACCCCCTATACGGCCCAGCTGGAAGCTTGAGTGTGCACATCTCACGCACATCGCAGTAACCTAAGAGCTCTTCCGTCCGTCTCATTTTCTTCGAATCATAAACGGAATATCGTAAGCCGTTTTTGACGCATACGTTGGTCTTATGGGCTTGAGAAATATGTTGACATCCATAATGCGAGATGACAAAATTTCGTTGTCGATGTGAGCTGAAGTCGTCCTGCCTGCGATATGATGAATTTTTGTAAACCGGCATAGCTGCGAAGCGCGTATACCCCTTGCTGCTTGCCTTTGCCTTGACGTAGAGTTTGAGCGCCACGATCAACAGACAATGTGTCGACAATAATGCTGTATGTGATATCACGCCATTCAGATATAACGACTGGGACATCGCGTTCGAATACCGCGGCCTTCGCCTCTATGTCTCCCTCCGGAAGTGGCCACTCATGAACGTCAATGGTGAGCCCTTTGGCCTTTGCGTTCAATTGGCATTTCTGACAGGATTTGCTGTGCTCAGAAACTTCTCGACGTCTTCGCCACCGAGTGACATACTGACAATTCATTTCGCCCGCTTGTTTGATCAGCGTGTGATACCGTTGACGTGCCTTCGCGAGCTCGGATATTTTCTGAGACCGTTCATTCGTGGCCTCAGCCTCAATCTTCTGTCGCAGCTCCTGGTGATTTGGCGACTGCTGGAAGTACCGCACGGCAAAGCTCTTCTTTGTGTCGATAGACTTAAAGATGGACGAGTACCCCGGTAGAGCTGCTCTTCTCCCCACGAGATACTGCTCAATGCGGTATAGTCGTTCCATCTGAGCCTTCTTGGGTAACAGTAACGGTTCGAATAGCGCGGGGGGGAACTTCGGATTGTAGTCGCGTAATAAAGGACAGTGGTGCAGCGCACACTCGTCAAGCGCAACCCATTAATCCAGAGAAATATCTTCCGGCATATCTTTATAAGCGGAAGAGGCTGCCGAGATGTAGGTGTCAATGACCTTGGCAAGGGCTGTGCAGGCGTCTTTACGTTCCCTGTTCGCGCGCAGCCATTTGTTGAGAGAGTGGTACACCCATGTTGGAAATAGGGTTATGGCAATCTTCGCCTCGGTAGGGCTGGGGACGCTAGTAGAGTTTTCACGTTTCTTCCCCCTAGATCGTCTTCCATCCAGCTTCAACCCATCTACCATATACCCCATATGACCTCCAGAGCTTCAGATCTACCAAATACAAGCGGACGTGGCCTCCGTCACCATCCGTTAATAGACTAACGTCCGGCAAGCTTGAGCTCCCGTGAGAGATGCGGCGACCACATTCCGACGTGAAATGGTGGGACGTCAAGGGTGCCACCGACCGTGCCAGCACATCAGCCAGATAAGGTCGCAATCTTGAGAGTGTTAATTTAGTCTCGTGGAGGAAGAACAGCGGCGGCTCATTTTCGCAGTTATAAGAAAAAGCGTTTCACTTGGCAGAGAAGCTTTCAGAGCATCATTCAAGATGTGGTTCATAAAGAACAGCATGAATGACTTGTACCGCATGTGCGGCCCTTCATCATCTTTACATATGAGACTCGTCTGCAAGGTAACGCGAAGGACGAGCCACAAAGGCGAACGTCGCCATGGTGTTAATGCATCCTTGCACAGGACGTCGTCACGTGTGTGCTTGTCGATGCGAGAAACATCGAGGGGTTGCCCGTTGGCTCGCAGGATTCCGGTGAACATCTCCGTGACAAACCTTGGATGCACTGTGTCCCTGTTCTCAATGACTTCCGAGTGTGCCTTTGTTGTAGTTGGCAATACTTCCTGAGGCGTCCAAGCGCTGCTGCTCTGGTATGTGAGCTTGGAACGATTCAAGTGCTTCCCGTAACTTGACTAGTAAATAAACGTTCTTTGTGTCGTCGCTGTCATCTTTCTGCGGCAGTTTCGGAGGGAGGAAGACGTGGTTTATAATGAAATCCAGATCTTCATCCATTTTGATGATTATCGATTATGCGTGAGCCTTCTATCATAGATTGGATTGAGCGCACGACGGCAATGATAACCCTTTCACTTGTTGCTAGTAATGTAAGGGCATTAAGCCCACGGAGGCGAAGCTTTTATACACCGAGCTTCATATCGAAATGTTTACAAGCAGATGATCCAGCTGAACCGGAGAATTTCATTGGATCCTCAACTTTAATTCAGCATGTGCTGCAATCGGCCTAACGTAGGGCATCTAGGAGGTGGAATGCGGATTTAACTAATGGGTATGGGTGTGGTATATTGCGGTAGGATGCTATATCTATGCTATTGGAGGCCCGCACTAAAGAACAACGAGTCTCCCTTACAGTATCCTTAGTGCGGGGCACGGTGAAGTTGCCCAACGGAAATATGAGGGTGCGGCGACACAACCAACTGAGATCAGATGTTGACAACTGGAGGTCACATGGGGTATATGGTATATGGGTTGAAGCTGGACGGAGATTGCCATAACCTGTTTCCAACAGCGTGCCTTCAAAGTAGAATGTATTTCTTAATCCCTTAGCCTGTTCCAGAGTCAGTGTAGATCAGATGTCCCTTCGAGAGTTCTATCTAGGTTATCCAGCTATGGTCCGTCCTCGTCTAAACTTTTCCCATTGAAGCTTCAGAGAATAGAAAATCCAGAGGGGTATAAATTGTATGTACTCTAAAGATCGTCATGACCAAGGTTGCTGTCCATCAAGCCGTATGGAGTCTCTGCTTGGACTACCACTGCATGTATCATTACCGAACTAATTGATAGTACGCTCAAGAGGTACTTTATCAAATGTGCTATAGGGGAATCTAGGCATGCCATCACGAAGGGCGAATACTACGCTATGGTAGAGCTTTTCAAATTTATACCAGCGGCAGTTCCGATGCCTATCACCATATTGCGCATGGAGTATTCGATAGCGCAAAGTCCAACAATCTACTACTTCTGGACTTTGAGCAGCCAAGACCCTGATCCCGAGAAAATCTACGCTCAAGTCATTTAAACTACATAGCAATAGCGTATCGCCTACCAGGAAATTTGGGTTCTATGTACGAACCTGTATGGGTCAAACGCCGCAAGCTACTGAATTGGATAGTAGCTGGACTTCAATTTCACCAAACTCATCACACACGTCATGGTTAAAGATATCAAGATCAACGGGATGTGGTCAGGGTTTGAAAGAGTTGAGGGGAAAATAGTCTCTCACGTCATTCCAAGATTTGATTGGAGCGAAACGAGCGAGCCTAAACATGACTGGGATCAAAGATGTATTCTTTTTGTTTGGCTAAGGTAGCTTTCTACTTAGTAGTCCATAAGTCATTTGATATTGAAAAGTTTAACATACTCAATATGACTCTGAGAACATTTCATCTCACTCATATATGGTTGATAAATATTCCATACATATATACATCTTTGCACTACGAAAAATCTTAAAGTTTTCGGCAAGGAGACCATAGTGAGCAGCGTAAAATCACTCCTATTGTTACCATGCTTCAACACTGTACCTTGCGACTGTTTCTCTGCTCTTCTCTGCTGAAGCCCCTATGTCACGCTATTCAGCAGTTTAAATGCCGACCAGAAAAACTCGACTGAACGCAAATCAACTGTCGATGTCGATTTCCAGGAATCTTAATTGACTTGGTAGAGGCCAACCTGATCTACCACTGCTTTGTGCGGAATCCCACAGCGATTGATAGTGTTGGGCGCAGAAAGGGCAGTGAAGTCCACTGTACTCGAACCCTGCGACATAAATGTCACCGATATTCAGTATGCACTGAGGGACCGGCAGAACGCGATCGAATGATTGAGAATGACAAGAAAAGTGTTGTTCCGATAGCTCTGATACGTACTTCCTAACTTTGCCAAGGATCTCAATTTTCGGCACGTGCTGCAGTTCTCTTCCAAGATTGACTCTATACTCGAATGCATCAAGAAGAATGCTGATTTCATATTGATTTGAATCCCCACATCGCGGATCTGGGTAACACAAGATCTGGTTACTGCTATATGTAGCTGGCGCTTTGAACCGTTCCAGCTCCATGCAGTGCATCAATATTAGCCGCATTATCTCCACAGCGGAACGGACGGGCCTAATAGGTATCAAGCTTTCGAACATTGCCCATTCATATATCAGTTTGCCCAGGTCGCTGCGACGCATCATCTCAAAATTATCTAGATCTTTGTCATTAACATTACTCAATGTTCGAAACGCCTTGAAAACCTGTTCGGGCTCCAATATTATTGTCCAAATGTCCAAAATTTGGTCTGGCGATACTTTATCGCTCTGCCCCAAGGTATGTATCACACGGTACAGCGGTGGTCGATAGTACCATCTGCAACTTTCGTAAGGAAATGTTGTCTCATTCAGAATACTATCTACACTCATCTTCCCGATTTTGTTGTTTCTCGTGTAGTTACGAATCTTTCAGACAAGGCCTGGTACTTAACATGTTTTCCTTGGCCTCAGTTGCCTTTCCCAGTAATTATGTACACAACATGAAATAGGGATTTGGTCAGTTGGTAAAGCTTTTGGCAATATACTTTCTTCACATTGTCATAAAAGCATGATCTTGTGTGCACTTGGTGTCATACCTCTTGCCACACTCGGCGACGCCAGGCTCCGCATCGCCAATTGGGTGCCACGATTAGCTACTCTGACTGTGTCTCCATAACCAAAGTTCATACTATGCCGTATGAATGCGATCTCCAAGTGTTCCTAGAGTCATGCTCAGTCGAGTGGACTTCGGCCACTGATGTCTTGAATATGCACATCATCTTTCACCCCGAAGATGCTAGTGGAAGCCGCCTAGATTGAATTGAATACGATTAAGCTCTCGAATCATGGATAATGCGACCGCCAATATGATAGAATCTCTAAGGCCATCATCTACAACCTAGGAGGTCGAATCAAGCCACCCGCCTCCGGGACTCGGTTATTCGGGGAAGCTTATATCTCTCTCTCTTCAGAGCTGTAGGTGATGCGGTTTGTAATATAAGAGATGATGTTGTGCATTCGATTTCGAGGTCGGTTCGATGTTCTTGTGGGAAAGGTTGGTGGTTTCTTTCTGGTAGCAGGCGTAGGTCGAACTTGACGTGCTACATACTCTCGAGCCAATTGGTAAAATCGGGCGGGTCAACGTTTCATAAACACCTTACCTCAACTCGAGGCTCGACGTCGTCACCATCGACGTTATTACTTAATCCTCGACTGCATTCATGACATATATCAATGGATGCTGCCCACCTGCTATACCTGGTATTGTGCGACTTTAATCCGTCTTTCCGCCGCCCCCCTCGTCCTCCGCCCCACCGCCTCAGCACCATTGTCAAGAAAGTTGTCAAAGGTATCACACGAATCAGCGGACCTTCACAAATGAAAGACGATCTTTTCACTTTTCGCAGCATAGGAATATACATTCAAGATAATCATGCATATAGTAATATGGACAGAAAGCTTGTTGTTTTTAGTCAGTCCTGGACAGCTTGCACATGATGTTAGACAAGAATTCTCGATCATTGAATTCCATCGAAATGAATCTTGAGGAGCAGTTGCTATCAATCGCTCGAATAATGGAAAAATCTGATATTCGCACCCGCAAGGTCGCTCTTTCCCGACCAGACCGGCAGACTACGCCCTCAGATCAAGGAACCGAATCGCTTTGGCCTCTAAGCTTCACGGCCGCGCTGAGAAGATGGTCGATGATGGTGATCTGTAGGGAGTGGAATGATAGGATAATAATGATGGAAACGAGACTCGAAATCAACATTATGGTACCTGCTTTGATACGTATCGACCATACCCAGACCAAACAACAAAATCATCTTGAATCTGTTTTATCAATGATCAACGTCCATGGATTTTCATCCTTTAGTAAATATGCACTTAGTTCCTCTAGACATGAGAAATCCACCTAACTACATTCATATAGCAACATGGAAAGATCAAATGGAATTATAGGCGCATCCTTATCTTCGCACTCGCTGAACGTACTACTCTCTCACCCTAGATCAATTGATATCTCTTTCAGCTGAAGTTTCTCGGAGTGACTATCGTTGTTTAGAATAGGCTATTCAAGTGGCACCCGGGTGCACTCTCGGCAACATGATGAGGTAAAACATGAGAGATTGCCCTCGATCGAAAAAGCTTGTAAGATCATTGTACTGAGATAACCATACTACGGCCACCTTGTAATCCTACAACCCCCTTCATGCCAAGCATCATGCTTCAGGTCAGTCCTCCTACAGACCCTCGGACATACGATTCTGTATACGTCCCCCATCGTTTAACCCGCCAAGCAATGGGTTCGCTCTGGTGCTCGAAGAGCTCAATAAGGTCGTTTGACGGAGGTCTTTCACTTGGGTCAACGGTCACACACTTCTGGATCATTCTCGTCCATTCCCGAGGAAGATGTAAAGATGCAGGGGTGAAAATAGTACTGTGAGGATAGCCGCTTTCGAGTCCTTCTGTTGCTCGGTAAACCCTCGCTGATGGTTCAGAAAGACCTCCCAAGAGAGTATATCATCGCCTTTTCCTGGGCTTCACAGGGCCATTCATCGGGTATCCTTGTACTCGTACCTGGCTTACTGGCATGTAGAGATGATTTTCTATAGTCGAAGCCTTTCTTATCCTTCGAGCGACGCACGGTATGCCGACGAAAACCTTCAAGAGCTCTCGCGTATCGATTGCAGCACGCATTTGGAGCAAAGTCGATTAATATAAAAATCTCCGCGTCGTCTACAACGCAGTTTTCGGGGCTTCATGTTCTCATATTTTGTCTTTTTCTGAAGCAAGTAACCAAGTGCTTTTGCGAATTGTAGGAACCACTTTCGAAACAACTCATGACGGAGAGGCTCTTTTTCCCGTTGCTTGATCATATAATCCCGGACGTTGCCGTTCGAATGATATTCGAGAAGAAATCCCAATAATACGATCGTGACGCTTGACTAAGAAATGAGGTGCAGAGATGGTAGATTCATGTTTGCAACTTCCGAAGTGTGCGGATCTCTTGTAAGAAATCATCAGCCTTGTTGGTGTCCTCTGGCGATTTCGCAATAAAGTCCCTGCCGTTGTAGGCTATTTACTAAGGAACTATAGGGAAGTATCTCGTAGGATCTTCCTTGATACTTTCGAGCTTTAGGTAGTTTCTCTAGCAAACCTGGCCAAAATTCTCGTTGTATTGTTCAATTTACACTAGCGATGCTGATTCGAAGACATTCAAATCCAGGTCCGAATTCTTTTTCAGTACCCCACGTAGGCAATGGTAGCGATAAAGCGCTTCATCTCCGTTGATGAGGTATTTCTTGACGACAAATGGAGTGCGCACATTCGCATCATGCGTAGGTATTCGCATGTTGAAAACTTCATATTTCTTGTAAGCGATGTAGAAAGCGGTTTCGCGTATAAAGTGAGTGTTGCGATGTCATCAACAGTATAAGTCAGAGCTATGTCTTTAACAACGCGGACGTGCTGAGCCCCCCAACGTGGATGAATGGCTGTTATTTTTCTTCCAGGATCTTTGATTGGCAGCGCCCAATTAGATGCTCTTCTTCATAATATTTGTTGGTGTTTTCATGAGTCACCTTCGCACACGTACCACCTGTCGAGTGAGGATCAAAGAATGGTAGCCAGTAGAGTCTGAAGATCACTTTACTCTAAGCCGATCTGAGAATACTCTAATCAAAAATTCTTCGAATCGGCTTAATACCGAATTACCTCAAAACAGTGTAAGAGTCCTGTCATGGGGCGATTATGGAGTAGAGACTCGAAAATTCGAAGACAGAATTTCATATTTTTGAAGATGAATATGCGTACTCCGGGTTCGATGCTAGTGTTCGGCGAAGGCTTTAAATGCAACATAACCGTAGTATGAGAACGCTGTCTTAAGAAAGGCCTTGTGGAGTTTTGCGATCCATCTCTGTTGACATCAGCAAAAGCATTACCGTTGAGCATATCAGGGTCATTAAACTCAACCGAACGTAGATACCGTGCCTTCATTTTAATTTCCTTCTCCTGCTCGTGATCAAATCTACACGTACGCCGTCACGATTTTCAATGCATAAAGAGCTGAAGATATGGCAAAGTCGTCCCCACAATTCTGGACTACTCTCCGCAAATCGCCAGGCCTATGTTGAAAGAATCAGTACTCTTTACTCAAAAAGCTAACCTTGTCCTCATGTTGCTGTCCTGCCTCCTGAAAGAATGGTATGTAGCGCCTGACTTGCATTGTTCAGGCTTTGGCACTTCCCTACAGTATCGTCGATAGACATTTTGTCTTTATGACATCGAGGAACACTCTTGTCTTCCGAGTTTCATCCGTATGCTCGTACAAGGCGAGACGCTTTGTTGGAAAAACATCAGATTAGAGCCTGCCTGCGGAAAACATACAGCAAGGTCGGGTCTAGGCTGTGTTAAGATCTTGGCACCTTTTCACTGTCGATTGATCGCGCCTCTCTCATAGATCAAGAAATGGTGCGCAATCAAGCTCATCGTAAGTGTCTTCTGAATGAGTGCCTCATTGAACCCCTCTTGCACTTAGCTTCGCCGAAGGTCCAAAGCTGCCCGTATAACTCTTCTTCTTCGTCGCTTTCCGTGTTGCAAATGTTTTGGCACGAGGCGCTCAACGTGACTCCCCTGCCAATCAGAAGTTTAGCTGTCAGCTAGAGACACGTTTCGGTATCTAAGGCCTTAAGGGAAGTCTTTTGAGTCGAGATTAATTCTTGTGTGCTGTTTCGCCATGTCCGAATTTGCAGTGATGGCGTCAAGGACAGCTACGGCCTCTTCTCCTGAGGTGGTAGAACACCCCAAACTCGGTAAAATGTCTGCTCTGTAACTGCATTTTGTGCAAAAAGAGATGTATCTTCCTTAGCAGACTCTTGGGTAATTTCATCACGAGCGCAGTCTCCTACCTTGGGCTACCCTTCTTTTGAGACTGATTGCTGATTTTTGAGGCCGTTTGAGGCTTCGATACGAGATTCTTCCATATTCTACCTGAAGGCATTGAAGTTTATGTGCTCCCCTTAGCCATTTTTGAAGCTGATTAGTAGATTAGTCAGGGGACCTGGTGGACGATACGGCCGGGATACACTAAACTAGATCACGTGTCCACTGCGTGTGAAGACCTCTTGTCTTCGTTCGTCTTCAGCCATTTCTTGTCCAACCAGAAACTCACAGTAAGCAGGATCAACGGCGACGCAACTTCGATAATTTCAGCATGTTCAGCCTGAGCGAGGGCAACAAGCGACCGATGCCTCTGACAGCAAATGCGTCGGTCTTAAGGGCCGTGGTGGCAATAGCGAGGCTACTGGATTCGTCGTCGATGCTGAGAGAGGATATATTCAGACCAATCGTCATGTTGGCTGCGCTGGGCCTTTCACGGGCCATTGTGTCTTCGACAACCACGAGGAGGTCAGTGTCTCTTCTATGAACCTTCTAAACGCATGTTGACCTTGGCAGTGCGAGGTCTACCCTGCTTACCGCGATCCTGTTCACGACTTTGGTATCCTGCGCTTCGACCCCAAAGCTATAAAGTACATGCCTCTTGAAGCTCTAGTACTCGGGCCAGATCAGGCAAAGGTTGGGTACGAAATTAGAGTGATAGGGAATGATACCGGGGAGAAGCTCAGTATCTTGTTCGACGTGATTAGTAGGCTCGACAGGAACGCTCCTCTATACGGCAGAGGAACCTACAACGACTCCAACACAAACTATATTCAAGCCGCCTTCTCTGCAAGTGGCGGCAGCTCAGGCAGTTCAGTAGTCAAAGCGGACGGTCACGTGATTGCTTTACAAGCTGAAGGTTGTAGCGGTAACGCTGCTACTAATTTCTTGCTACCGCTCGACCGGCTACCTACTGCGAGTACTAGAGTGTATAAGAAATGGCCAACCTATGACCCGAGGCAGCATTCAGGCACAGTGAATCATCAAGCCCTTTGACGAATGCCGCAGATTGGGCTTGACAGAGAAGTGGGAAGCTGCGATACGGAAATGATTTCCCAATGAGACTGGAAGTGAACGGGGAGCTTCTCACTCAATCTGTTCGCCCGTTCGCCTGGACGACATCTTGTGTCGGCAGAAAAGTCAAACTACTGCTCCAACGAGGTTAAATCGAGATTTAGATTTGTCGAAGTTTACCGAAGGCTCTTTTCACGATCTTTTCTATCAGCAAGCACGGTTATACCCTGTATGTCGACAGACACTGGACAAGCCAAATGAGAATGTTCATCAGGAACGATACAACACGGTAGGAGTAATGAACATGTAGAGTTTACGGATCGGTCAAAATGTGAACACACTTTGGAATATCCTATTCAGGTATGTATAGGATATTTCAACAGAACAAGCTGAAAAAGTCCAATGGAGTCACAAGACCTGAAGGGTACTGTAGGTCTAGAAGTCCGATCCTCCACCTGGATAGGTCGATATGTAGAAGAAGGAGGTTTAACTGATTTCAGTATTTCTTGAACCGATGGCTTGATTTTGGCCTTTTGAAGCTTTTGAACAGCCTTCGGTGCAGTGTCTGGTACGGAAGGAAATTCTTCCTCATCAGCTCGCACATTGAGGTGAGTAGGTAGGTGAGTAGGTAGGGGGCCGTGATGAAGTGTAAATCTGCTACCTCTGCTACCCCCTCCTGTCTCTACTGTTTCTTCTATTCAACAGGCCGTGTAGTGAGCTGAGTAGGTGGGGGTTCAATGTAGAACGCTGAGGTGGATGTAAACAGTGCAGGTACCTGAATAGGTCTAGCTCCCGTAATCCCTGGATGGATGCCATAACACCAGCTTAAGGGATAGCCGAAAAGGGATCGTAATTTCAGAGGCGGGAATGGGGCAATTATTTCAAAGTCGCCCTCGCACTTTATCTATCTTACTCATTCACAAGCCCGTCTCTCGAGCTACGTCATTCGCCCAAGATGTTGGAAATGGTGGAAACAGGGAACGGTACTGTTACCCCTGTGGTTAGTAATCTCCGCATTGATCCGGCGCTAGTGGATGGGTATTTACCCTTCGCCCACTTCTTTCCTTCCTTCTTCATCCGTATGCTCTACCTACTACATAGTTTAGTCAAATATATCTGTATGCCTATCTACCCTCGTGTCCTCGTATACCAAGACAAGATGCCTGAAATACACCACCTTCTTGCCAGATACGAAACCAGCACCTTCAGTCCTCTGACTCACGGCCAAATCGCCGGTATCGTCGTCGGTTCGATCGCCGTAGCGCTCGCAGCAATCTGTCTGCTATTTTTTGGTTATTTAAGGTCTGTCATTAAGAGTTTTGATGGATGACGGAGGCAGAATGGAAAGAAAGAGGCAAAGTGAATAGGGCTGGTTAGTCCTTTTGCGTCGTGCAATGGATTGAATTTGACTGAGTACTAAGTGAAGATAACAAATAAATATGAAGCTTGAAAGATCAAGAGGATACTCGAACTGCGAAGGAAGGGAGATACATGTAGTGACTATTATGATAACTACTAATGTGAAATGTTTATTCAATATCTGTCATGCCTGTCTATGTTTTACGCCGAGAGACCCATGCGATTCCCCCGCACCCGGAACTGCTTCCCCTCACCGCCGGCATTTGAATGACCATCTCCATGACCCTGTCACCATTGATATCGCTAGTGGCAGGGGATAGTCGGGGAGGAGAGGGTCATGGCAGCCTTGGCGTTTTTTGCCCGTACGATTGTGTTGGAAAAGAACCAGTATGGGAGAGCTAGGGGGGGAAAGAGGTGGCGAGTGGGGTTGAAGCAGAAAGGGGGTGGTTGAGGTGAGGGTTGGGCGAAGAAGAGGAAAGCGGTATTCTCTGTCGTGAGTTTATTAGATGCTTGCCAGCCATAAGGCCCGCAGTGCAGTTACTTGAATTTCGACTTGAGTATCGATATAGAGAGTGAAAGGTTTGCGGTGGGATTTTGATCACGGTACCCTATGCCTGTCGCTGACTTTTTCTCAGTACGATTGTCAGTCTGACTCGTATAACAGAAAAGTCTGTCCTTTGTGCGCAGACAACGTCTATGATGAACATCTGAACAGCGGTTTTCCGGAATACTGGACCAGGAGAAGACAAGTGAAGAACGCGTAACTTAGAACATTACAATGACAAAGATACACGCCTGGATTAGAAATGAATCCCTCAAAGTGCCTAATATATATCAGTCTTTATTCAGAAACTCAGTTATGACCCTTTTCACTGCTTCATTCACTGCGTGACTGCTCCACCCACTGCTCCACCCACTGCTCCACCCACTTCTTCATCGACTGCTTGTATATGCTTCATTAATCGTAATTTGTTTACACACAGATGAAAAGCATGAAAGAACGTTGTGGGGGCCCTAGATAGCCGAACTGTAGCACTATGACAAGGCTAGCCCTACGAGCCATGGAAATCCCGTGACATGTACATAAGGTACCTACCTTAGGTAGGTACGAACCTGGTGTTCGGTCACGAGGTCGCGAAACGGAAAGTCACGTGATGTGCACTTTCGGGACCATCGCATATGGATGGCTTATTCTAGATGTAGGGGTCTTTCCTGTCTTTTTCAATTCTGTTGCTCGACCATCGAGTTGTGCTCGTGTATGTTACCTCTACCACTACCCTTCTTCCCCTCTTCCTCCCCCTGTTGCTCCTATTGCTCCTCTGCTCCAACACTATCTACATATATACGTAGAGTCGTACTGACAGTTTCTGTAGTGAGGAAAAGCTCTTTGCGTGGAACAGGCTCTTAGAGCTGAAAATCACACCGTTGTTTATCCTAGTAGTCGCTGTATCTTGAAATCCACTTTCCATACCCAGTCAGAATGTTTGGGAACCAGAAGTGCTTTACGTTGGAACTCGCTTATCTTTTTAAGAAGCATGGGAACTTCGACGTCTGCCTCTCCTGATACTGAAGTATACAAGTCTATAAAATGACGAACGTCGTGCAGCAAGTTCATGTTCATCAAACGCGGGAAGAGTCATATATTTCGGCATTGATTTCACATGGAGTGACAGTGACCTGTCTCAGTCTTGTATGATCTTCTTCTAACCCATCTCGGAAAGCTGTGGTAAGTGACGGAGTCGTCTCATTCCTCGGATGAGGTAGACCTGGTGTCACCGGTAAAGCCGGCGTGTTGGGAAAGAGCTTCCGTCAACGACAGCACCGCTTTGTGCTGATGACGATATCGTTCACTTCCCGACCTGCTTGACTCTCTGTTTGCTCAAGTGACGAATCTCCTGTAATCGTGGGCTCTTGCGAGGGGTTGATGTTGGGATATGTCCTCGGCGCCACGTTTTCGTTTGTTGGGCTGCAGATCGTAAGTGACATTGCCAACAGACCATAGTATGAATGTAAGGGTACTGACAACTCTTCTGTGTCCTTGTGCTCTTTGCGCGTGTGTTCAATTAGGTCTTCGTCTTTGGAGTCACGACGCCGCTTGCCTCTTACGCAGTTAGCGATGTTGAGATCGTGGAACAGACAATCCTGATAGAACATTTTCCCACGAAACATTCATGATAGCTCCTTGTGGGTCAACTCCTCTAGAGGATGTAAACTCGTATCCGGCGTTGACATATCAGCCCAGTTTGACAGTCCCCCGGGCGGTAGTGTATCTCTTCTTGATGCGAATGCTACTCATCAAGTAAGGGGCCATGGCTTCCCCATTACAGATCCCGCTAAGAAAATAAATGCAGGCTTCCTCCTACCGGCACCAAGTCCCACTGATAGGCACATTTTTAATAGTATCCATTCCAATGAAAAGAACTATGCTTGCCGTAATTCGGAGACTCTTGCAACATCGGCGATAGGGTCTCATGCGCTACTCACTACCACTCCCATAACCACAGCAAAGACAACATTACCTGGAAACCATAGATTTTCCCCATACCGCAAAGATCCGTCGCAATAGCTGGATGCTATAAAGGAGCAGAAGCTCATTCCTTGCATCCCCTGTTGGCGAAGCAAGAGAGCAGTACGTGCTCACACATGTACTAATAACCAAGGAGACCTGCTTACAACAAGCGTTAGTGCAAACCCACTTATGGAGAACTTTGTGAAAGGTGCATCACGTTTTCTCGGCCTGTGTGTCAGACTCCGTTACGTCGAAAAGCGAATACACTTTAAATGTTGGGCATGGTCATGAAAGATTATGTAGAGTTTTGCCAGATATCTTAATAGGGAAGATGCAATCTATAAATCGAAGCTTGGTTGGAATGACCTATCTTGGATTTTTGATCCACAGCTTGTTGTACTAAGACATCACGAGAATGGGCCGACCATTACCATTAACTGCCGCCAATTTCAGACCGTGTCCCTTGATCAAACGCGGATCTTCTGGAAGGACGAAAGTGGCTGGAAATAGATAGATACCAGTCCGTTTGGCATGGAAACGTATGAAGGAGACTTAGAAGAATATATGTCCACCTATCTTCACTTTTTATGTCGACACAATTGACGAAAACCTAAGCGCTTTCGATCACAAGGAGTATTTGAAGGTAAGTTTGTGCTCCGAGAGTTCCTAAAGCTGCCTCGTCTGACTTTGTTAGGATTCAATAAGAGAACTTTCACTGAAACTGTGGACCGCAACTCGTCTTCTCATGAAGGGATGGGAAATTGGAGGTGAAGAGACGTTACGAATGCCTACTGTTAGCTATCTAGACAGCCCTCTATACAATACAAGGCCAGTTCCCCGAGTATTTCAAAATCAAATAGATCGGAACCTCGAGGCCTATATAGTCAAGATCGAGATCGTACTTCTTCAGAAGCTTCAAAATGCCATGTCAGAAACAAAAGGTCACGAATGGACCGTCGTGTTTCTAGCAGTGTTTATAATCCTGCATGTGGCAGAGAGGGATATGTGGAGGCTTTTGTGGTTCGTCATGATGACGATGTAAGTAATCTAAAATGACCGGCTCCTCCGTGCACTAATTGTTTCAAGTCTTATAAATGGCGACATCCTTTCACCTCGGTCACTCTAAACGATGAGAACATTCACTTTAGCATACTGTTGTTAACGCATCTTCGTTGTGCTGGCAACACTCCCGAAGAACTTCTACCTCAAAGCTTGCTGTTAAGTATGTACGTCAATCCTTTTTAGTATACTATTGATTCAGCAAATAGAAGACTTGTCTAAAAAAGGCTCGGCGAGCGAGTGGTATAGAGAACGAGACGACACGACGTTGAACATGACGTTGAGTTCCCTGGTCTTTCCGAGCATCGGAGCATGATCAGGTTAATTTCAAAATCCAGCTATCAGATGCGAGGTGAAGAAACGTACAGCAAGAGTCAATGTTTAGCGGTGTGTAGAACAATATAGGATATGATGGATACTACGCTACATAACAGCTCCCCATCAATCGGAGTCAGCCTCCTCAATTATCTTCAGTTATCCTCTTATGCAAACTCCTAGGTACCCACTCACCAGCCATAAAGGTCCGTCACTCTGCAAGTGACGAACTACGGAATCGTTCTTACTCTGGTAGGTTTGAAGTCTTCTGATTACAGAGTCAAAATCATCATCTATGCGATTCGATGACTCCGCACGCTTTTCCAGACGCTCTCTTGCCTTCTGCCATTGCTTGTCTCTATCTGTTTTTAAGTAAGGTTACGGTCAGCTGAGTAGGGACAACAACGAAGCGTTTCATGCTCTTGATCATGAATCTCGGTAGATGGAATCAGAATTTTTGGCTTCTTCGCGAAGAACGTCACTAGCTGAGATATGGACAAAGTCGAAAGCTTTAACGGCTTGATTGCATTGGGTCCCCTTACCCACACCAGGGCCTCCTGTTACAGGATTAGTAGGTAACGTGAACGTTCAGAGGTATTTTTACCTATGACGAAGACGGCGATAATCTTCGTGTCACTTCTGATTCGAAGCGCTGCCCACGGTTTAACCTTCCGATGATCGATCTTTTCGGATAGCTCTCTGCGGAAACTTCAAAATCCTTCTGCTGTGTTCTGGCTTCGTAGATCATAGCTTGATGATCACGCTCTAGTATGTGCATTTGAGGAACAAATCGAGCAGTATCGGATTTCCCCTCTTCGTACTCTAACCAGAGCTGTTTCATCTCCGTAGCAGCGGCGAGGTTTGTTTTATGAAGTTGAATTGAAAGGTAGTCAGGAGCGTATCTCTCTCGGACATGCTTTTCATCTATAAGACACGTTAGTTTTTAGGACAACGGTGTAACTAAAGGATGCAAAGTCTTCTACCTCGAGGATGCCGTCGTTTGGAGTGATGTTATCTGCCAATTAACGCGATAAGAACCGAGAGTCCAGATACAAATGAATCTCAGTCATTATCCAAGACATGAATGCTAGTCCAGACGTGTGGTCGCTCACACTCCCGGGCAACTGTACATTTCGCTTTACTCTCGAGATGGTTTTTAGTGAGTAGCCCTACCATAGCCGATCCCCACTAATTCCTAGGCGACCTCCACCTAAAGTTTGGGGATAAACTATATCTATCTCTAGCTATAGTAGGTGAAGATTTAGGTGAGGGTCGCCTAGAAGCTAGCGGGAACCGGCTATGGTAGGGCTACTCACTACAACCCATCTCGAGAGAACCCAGCCAGTGTGTGGTAAGTCTTTCATGCACCAGATCAGGTCCAAGAGCGGGAATGGCGAAACAGCCTGATGTTCTGCCATCATGACTGTGATGCAGGCTAGTCTAGGCACACAAGTATAAAGAGGGCACAAAAAGGTGACAATCTTATAAGAATTGGATAAGCTGCTGTCGCTACCTTGGTGTCGTAACATTGCCATTAAGCTATACAACTAAAGAAACGTTGCTCGAGGAGGAAAAGCCCATTTCGGCTCACCCTTGATCGGCTCAGCAACTGACGACTGCTTGAGAGTACCGTGACAATTGTCGGGAAGACAAAAGCCAGGAGTTGAGGTTATCCAATGGCTATCGTCGTAAAACAGCGTCAGCTTGACGTATTGACTTTCGTCGAAAGTTACCGTCATGAAAAGGCAAAATCCATCCTTGAACTCAATGCTTCTTCCGATGTTCATGACAAGCTGCCAGACACGACGATCGAGTTCATTAGAGCCTTGGAATCCACAGTTATCGTTGCTCGAAAACGCCCCAAGTCTATGCCAATCCCGATCATAGAGCTGAGCGAAGGTCAGGATCACTCCAGGGTACATGTTGGTTAAACTTAATGAGCTGGTTGCACATCGAAAGTAAGGGATAAGATAAATAGTAAACACCGAGAACGTCAATTCTGACATAGGTGATCTGAAAGTCCCACTTCGATTGGAAACCATGGACAGGCTCTGGGTTGTCAATGGCCGGGTCCTGCCTTGAGTGTCTCCCCGGAGTTCTCACTCGTAACAGAGGCCGATGCAGGTGACGTCGAGGAAGGTTTAACAGCATTGTTAACACGCAGTATGGCCTCAGAACCATCGGGTCCCAAGTCAGACCGCTCAACCAGCTCGAACTCGAGAGAGTCGGAATCGTTCGTCATAGCATGCTTCTCTTCGGTTGAGTCGTTCGTAGACGTGCTTCGGCTAATCCGGCTGCTCTAGACTTTTCCTGTTATCATGTTAGACTCACCGATAACGTGAATGATTGAAGTCGGCACCGTACAGCATCTATAAGGGAGGAATAATAAGTGGCAGCAATAATTCAGGCGTTCTCTTCAATTACCTTTGCTCTCTGAAAAATCCATTCCTACTCTATATTTTAACCAAGATACCTCACGTCGCTCGACTTAGGTTTCATAGGATTGTAGTGCAGATCGACCTTGAGGCTGGGGAATAGACCTGCTCCGTAAATTACAAAGGCCAAGCCTCAAGCATGCCCCAGCTGAGCTACCCGCAGCAAATCAAGCAAGGTCAGTGATTCGAATGACCTCTTGCTACTCTCAAGATTCATAGGTACTAAGACCAAAAACGGGGGTTGACATAAGCGCTTTATAGCTCCGATATTCGATTCGCATTCTTCAAGTGATACGACGAATCACTCGAATACCATTTGCACAAACTGCTTGAACGATTAAGGGGGCGGGATTAGGTATATTGCTATTTCAGCGGACTCGAAAGATGCGTGAGAGTACCTAGGTC
>JAABUS010000421.1_pt1 | contig 108358 bp, 108 predicted proteins | sample 5560161 | NCBI WGS metagenome assembly JAABUS01 (sample SAMN10711885, study PRJNA513376) | rock metagenome | isolation source: Antarctica rocks | place: Antarctica: Victoria Land, Trio Nunatak nord | collected 2016-01-04
CGCATATATGGCCATTCTTGCCCCTATAGATGCGCGCATACCCCCATTTATGGCCTATACATACGCGTATGTATGATGTTCCATGATCGCCCTTATCGACGGCAGCGACCCCCCGGAACCACCCCCAACGCCAGGAACTTTTGATTCCCGGATTCAATCGATTCGCGCGAAATCTACGCGGGGGTGACGCCTGGGCTATGCGACTCCGGATATATGGCGACGTTTTGCCAGGTGCAGTTATATGGTGGGCCAGCGACAGAGCCTTGGCCATGAATGAGGGACTTGGCCATGAATGGAATACGCCATGGCCATGAATGGAATGCGCTATGGCCATGAATGGAATAGGGCCATGGCCATAAGTGGGGCCATATATGGGGGCCATGTTGGTGGCGCATTCTAAATTTAGGCATTCTCACCAGCCAAAAACATTCTCAGGAGCGCTTATGGGGACTAATAGCGCTCGAGAGTCAGGATATAATATTACCCCGCTCAACCCAGTTTAACCGGCTTATATACACTTATAGCGCTTAGAGCCTACCCTACACTTTTATAGATATTATATTTTTACGTTAATTATTAGGGTTTAAACACGGTAATTATTAAGAATTAATACCCGTTATTTTTAATTACCGAGATATTAAATTATTTATACGGTTTTAAAATCTTTATAAAATTAGATTTTAAAGATACTTATTATAAGATCTAAATTAAAGAAAGTAATAAATAAAAATTATTTTCCGAACTCGTTATAGTTATTTCGAATATTTGGTTATACCTTTTAGGCTCGTTAATATACCGGCGATATTTTAAATTTATATTAATTATACGTTTATAAATTTAATAAATATAATATATATAATATATTTAAATAATATCCTAATTTATAGTATTAATCCGGCGGAGTATTAACGGTATATTAAATAAATACTTAAACGATTATATTAATTCTAGTTATTTATTAACTTTAAGAAATATTAATTTAATATCGAAATAATCGAGTTTTTAAATTTTATTATATTTATTAATAAAATAGTTATAGACCCGGAATATATTAAAATTATTAAGGAATAGCCTTAGCCGAAAATATATTAAAAAATATAAGTCTTTTTAAGTTTCGCTAACTTTTATAAATAGTTTATTTATAATTATTTTAATATAACTACGCCGTTTATTAACTTATTTAAAGGTAGTAAAGTAGGTAAGAAAATAAATCCGTTTAAATAAATAGACGGCGCTACGGAAATATTTTAGATTTTACGAGATATATTCGTAAACGCGCTTTTTCTATACTATTATAATCTAACTAAATAATTATATATAGAGATAAATACTTCTAACTTTAGCCTTAACTTTATATTATTATAATAAAATAAGAATAATTATTAATACTCTATAGTTTTCTAATTATAGAAATTAAATCCCCTAAAATAAAATTATAAAATTTATAATTAAGAATTACTCGTTATTATAGTAATAATAAAGTAATAACGATATTATCTAGAAAATAACCCTTATTATATTAAAGTCTAGACTAATTATAATAATTTAAAGAGTTTTATAAAGTAGAAAGAATTAAACTTTAAATAGGCCCGTTAAATATTTAAATTAATTATTTATAATTTTAAAATCTTCTATTAAACTAGAAAATTAAATTCTATCGATATATTATCGTAGTGTTTTAATTATAAGAGAGTATCGCCGTTAAATATTAAATTATTATTAATACTTTAGAATAAACTTACTTTTTAGACTAACGATTAATTATTAGAAAAAGATAAAGAAATAAGAGTAATTATAACCTTTATTTTTTAAATTATAAAATTAAAAGTAGTAATTTTAAGGTAGTATATTATAATTATATTTAAAACTATATATAATAATCTTAAAAGGCCTATTAAAATATTAATTCGGGAATTATAAATTTATAATAATTAAATAAACTCTTTTCGAACTAGAGTAAATATATTAAAGAACCGCCGTTATATAAAGAATAAAATATAGGTTATAAACTCCGAGAAATTATTAAAATATAACGGTTATCTTTATATATTAAGGGATAAAGCTTTAAAGGAAAAGTTTATAAAGAAATATTATAATAATTCTTTAATAGGTTATTTTAGTACTACGAAGTCGTATAAATTATTTACCCGAAAATTTTTCTAGGAGGGTAACTTAAAGTAAATTATAAATTATATTAAAATTTATAATATATATTAACGGACGAAGGCGCCGCGATATTATTTATATAATAAATTAAATTCGCTTTTTATTATTATTTAGTTTTAAAAGGAGATTTTTATAAACTTTATAATTAATTTACCGGTTAATAAATATAGGGGTACCGTTTATAATATTATTTTTATTATTATAAATCGATTTATTAAAATAGTTAAATATATATTTATAATTATTAAAATCGATACTATTTAGTTAGCGGAAATATTTTATTTTAAAATTATTTATCGTTATAATATACCTAATAATATTATTAACGATAGAGGCTTTATTTTTATAAGCGCCTTCTAATTAATTATATATTTTTATTCGAAAATTAAACGACGCCTAAATACTACCTTTTACCTTTAAATAAATAGGTAGATAAAGTATTAATATTAAATATTAAAATATTATTTATATATATTTATTAATAATAAATAAATTAATTAGGCTGGATTACTACCTATAATAAAATTTTTAATAAATAATAATTAGAGTACCGCCGTCGGAACGATATTTTTTTTTTATATATATAGTTATTATCCTAAAATCCGCTAGGAGGTCGAGGACGACTTTAGAGAAAAAAGAGTATTAATTATAAATAATAAAATACGATAATTATAAACTCTAAAGAATAAAGTTATAGAGTATTTATAAAGCGCTACCGAATACTAAACTAAATAATATAATAAAACGTATAAATTATAAAATTATAAAGTTAGTAATTTAATTATATTAATAATAAAGAACCTAAAGTAAAAGCGCCTAAATAAGAAATTATCCTATAAATTTATAGAGCCCTTTAGGATTATTAATAAAATAAGAGTATAAACTTACTACTTATTATTATTTTTTATATATAGAATTTATAATACTTTTTATATATCGTTATTTAAATTATATTATCTTCGCGATTATATTAATACGGCGGAATCTTTTAAATAAGCCCTTAAATTTATTAATAATAATAAGTTATAAAAGATAGAAGAGGTAATTAATAAAGTTAAGAATAAAGAAGGTATTTAGTATAAAGTTAAATAAACTAATTAAGGCGAAGAATATAATTAATAATTATTAAACGAAGAGTTTATTAGTATTAATAAATTAACTAAAGTCTTTAAATAGGCGGGTAGTAAATATAAATATATAAATATAACTAAAGAGGTTACTTAATTATATAAAATAATAAGGCGGAGTAAATAGAGCCGATATTAAAAATAAATATTACTACTTTTATATTAATACTTATATAACGGACGTTCTCCTCTATATTTATAACTTTATTATATAGTTTTAAGGTATAACTAGATTTAATTTATTATTAAACTATTTATATACAATAACGATAAAATATTATATTTATAAAAATACTTTTATTTTAAATATAGTTTATATAAATACTTAGAATATATTATTAAATAATATATCTAGGTGAATTTAGCCAGCGCCGATTTAAGAAAAAAAGAATTCGATATCGCTACTATATTATACGAAAGATTTAATTATTATCGGAATTATTAAAAGAAGATATAATCTCTTTAATATAGTTTTTAAAGATATTATCTTCCTTAAAACTCTTTAAGTCCCGTTTATATTAACGGAAACTCTCGGTCTTTTTTTTAAAAACTTTATTTATTACTTTTAATTCTTTAATATACTAGTTCGCCGCTATTAATTAATTTTATAGGTTAGTAATTATAGTAGAGGCTTATTTACTAGTTACTATTATTTTACTATATATTTTATATTATTAAATAATTTCTTTATTTATTAAATTATATTTATATTCTTCTTTAAGAGTCCTATTACCGATATAGATATATTAATATATAAACCTCTTTACTTTCCTTCGGAAAGATTTAAGGATTTATTATTATTAATATATACCGCTTTAAATTTTACGGTTATAATTTACCTTTACGTAATAGTCGATTCCGTAGCGATTAATATAATAAAATATATAAGGAGGGGACGTACCTCGAATATAATTATTATTAAATTAATAGAAATAGACCTGGTAAAGGAACTATAAAGCGTAGTAAATTACTATTATAATTAATATTATATAGTCGCGCTAATAGCGGATTAATTATATTTACTAGTATATTTATAACTAAACTATATTAATATAAATAAACTAATATTATCGGTAAATAAAAGTTATTTATAAAGTTAGAAAAGAGTTATATATAACGAGAGTATTATTTATATATTAATTATAATATTAAAACACTATTATAGAGCTAGAGTAATAATATATAAAAAGATTAAAGAAGTTACGAACTTGAGAGAAAGTAAATAAACGAGCGAGTTTATTTTAATAATAAACCGTCGCGCTAAATACTTTATCGTTATTATACGTTAATACGCGCCTCCGCTCCGCTACCTCGTTTTTATTAATAGATATAATCGTTATTATAATAATTATATTATTACTAATCTCCCGGTATAATATTAGAGCTATACCGTTTATATATAGTATTTTACTACTAGTGTTTTTATAGTATAATAAAAGTATATAATAAGAGTAGTTACCGTTATTCCGTTACTAATATTATAAATACTATAGGAATAATCTAATATACTATATTTACTATAAATACTATAAGCGCTATAGGAACGATAGTATATACTATTTCGCTCCGCTATTATTATATATAATAGTATTATAGGGACGAAAGAAATATTATTTAATTAATTACTATTACTATATATTAGCGCTATAAGGATAGTTTTATAAATATACTATTTATTTACTACTAGCACTATAGTATAATAGGGGTAATTTAATAATATTACTTTTCCACTACTAATACTATATAATAATATTATAGGAAATAGTTTCGTGTCGCTCCGCGACTAATATTATATATTAGTATTATAGGACCGATAGTATAATTAGAAGACTTTTTTCCCTTATTTCTTTTAGGGGATTTAAAGATTTTTTAATAAATTTTATAATTTAACTAAATACTATTCCGTAATTAATATTGTAAATATTAAAAGATTAGGTACGTAGCCTTATATTTAAATTATTATATAATAACGTTATTATATTAGATAACTTTTTTCCCTTATTTCTCTTAGGGGGTTTAAAGATTTTTTAATAAATATTTTTTAATTAAAATATTTAAATACCTAGGGACTAAGGCTTAAAAAAGGAGGTAATTATAAAATAATAATATATTATATACGCCTACGCCCCGTTAAAGGCGCTAGTACGTTATATATACCTACGCTCTATTATCTTTATAATATTATTATTTATTAATACGGGGTTCTAGTCTTAATATCGCGGGGTTCTAACTTTTAATAATTTTATATCGAGTTAATATTCCCCCGTTTTATTAGAATTCTTAGAGATTAGTTCTATTATTAAATCTAGGATTTAAAAATTATTTAATATTGAGCCCCGTAACTATTTTACGTTTTTTATATTATTACTAAGCCGCTAGCTCTACGCTAACGGCCTTAAATATTATATTAATACTAAAGTATTTTAGAGGCGGTGATAGTATTTAGTAATATAGTCGATTAAATAGTTAATAAACTCTAGAACCTCGTCGAGGTAAATTATTTTATAATTTCAACGAAGTCTAAAATTTAATAGGCTAGTAAAATATATTCGTTAATTAAATAAAGAAAATACGAAGCTAAATTAACGAGAATTAATAATATCGATTCTATTAATAGAACTAAAAGTTCTAGGGTAATACTATTTAGAAAGTTAAATAAATACTCCGATAGAATTAAATAAACTAATCCCCGTCGAGGTATAAATAGTAAATAATAAAAACGAAGTAATTATACTTCGGTACGTCTCGGATAATAGTTATTAAAACTAATAACTTAATAATAATAACGTCGGCGTTCGTATAGAAAGTAAAAAAACTAAATAAAGTAACTCCTAAACTATTTAATAATTAATAATATTAAACTACCGTTACTACTATATTATTATAGTATAAACTAGTATTTTCATAAAATAGTAAAAGTTTATTTATTTCTTTATAAGGCCTACGTACCTAAAGTACTCGTATTAATTATCTATAACTAGTCTATTAAGGTATAATAATAACTACCGTAATATTAATATTCTTATATAAGGGTAGCTAGTCGGGATAATTTTTAATTAATAAAAATTATATATAATTCTTTCCCTTCGCCCACTCCCGTTTAACTAGGAGATCGTTATAAGTATTTTACTTTTATATATAATCCTCCTCTTTAATAACTTCCGGTAAGAGCGGTAAAAATAGTAAAAACGCGATTTATATTAATTAAATCGCGATTTCCGCCGCTAGCTCCGATATTACTACGATAGTAGTTTCTTTTTTAATAAAGCCGGTAATACGAGTAAAATTACGGATTTATAAAATTATTATAGTATTTCTAATTTAGAGGGTAGAGGATTAAAACTTCTTTTTTAATTTATAGAATTTAGTTTTAAGATTTTCTAGAATTTTATATATTTTAAATTAGTATCTCGTTATAGTACCCTCGCCCTTATCGTCGTCGTTATAAATCTTTAGAATAGAGACTTTATAAGTCGTTTTATAAATCGTAAATCCGTTTTTTTCAAATATCGCCGCCTATTCTACCTATTACCCTAAGGGAATAATATTAAATAAAATATACTATTATTAAATATAACGATATAGTAACTAGTATTAACGATAAAATAAATATATATATATTAATTCGTCCTCGTCGAGTTTACCCTAAATATTATTATTTTATTAAATAGTAATTTTGGCTCGCCGAAGTTATTCGACGAGTAATTTTTAAATAGGGCCGGTGAATTACTCTAATTAAAAATACTCCTAGTATTTAACGTTTCTATATATATATACTTTAGTAAACCGGCTCTACGTATACGTTATTTATTATTAAATAATAGTAGCGACGTGATTTATAATTCTATTAAGACTGAATTTGAATTAAATATTTTTAATATACTTTTTAAAAGAGTTATACTATAATTTAACTCCGTTCGTCGATATATATTATAGGAGAAGATAGGAGTATTAACGGGCGTAATATATCTATTTTTCGTATATATTTTATTATTCTCTCTTAATATATCTTTATTTCTTTAATAATATAGCGCGAAGAGCCGCTTTAATCTCGTCTTCGTAGTTTATTTTAATATAACGTATATATAAAACTTTATAGAGGTGACCGAAATTAATAAAATATTTTTTAAAGTTTAGACTTCGCCGAAGAGTACGTTTTAAATAAACGCGATAGAGGAAATAAGATTATTTTATCTCGCCGTCGATAAGACTTTAAAAAGTAAATTTAATAACGCGCTATTTAATTACTAAATCGTCGGTAACGAAATAATATAAATTCTAACCTCTATAAAGACGATATTATTTTTTAATTTACTTTAAAGTAATAATTATAATATTATCGTCTTTATATATATTTAAGAAGTTAATATATAGGATTTATAAATTACCCTCGTCGTATATTATAACCGTAAATAAATACTAGTCTAACTTATTCGTTTTATAAATAGAAATTATAATAATAAAGTAACTACGGCGCGCTAGAGTCCGTAGGCGTTTTAAAAGAATTAATATTAATAATAATTAAAAAATAAAATGAGATTCTTACCTAGATTTATCCAAATAATAATAAAAGACGTTTTATTATTATATTTACAGCGAGTAACAATATTAATAACTTTATTATTAATTTATTATCTTTTATATAAATACTTTTATTATTATTATATTTATTTAACTTTATTCTTTTAAATCTTAATATCGAGATTTACCCTCTTCTAGCTAGCGTCAACGTTATAAATATATTTTAATATAATATAAATACCGCTAATATTAAAGAGAACCTAATAATTAATTATATACTTTATATTTATTAGATTATTTTTAATAGTATAGACTTTATAACCCTATACTACCTCTTTTATAATAATATTTAGAACGATAATATTAATTTTAATAGAATCTAGAAGAGCGAGAGTATAATTATATTCTTTATAAACGTCGCTACCCCTAGGCCTACGCCGCGGAATAAAAAAGAGAAGGGATAAAACTAACCCCTATTCCCTTCCCCGGAGTAGGGAAGGGAATAGATAAAGAAGAGAAAGAAATATTAAAAGAAAATAGGGAAGGGAAGAGATTATTTATTATTCTCTATCCCTACCCTCCCTATAGGGCTAGTTATATATACGTATATATATACTCTATTACTACCCCTATATATAATTATATATATATATATATATACCCTATTACTGCCCCTATATATAGTTATATATATATATATATATACCCTATTACTGCCCCTATATATAGTTATATATACGCGTATATATACTCTATTACTACTCCCGTATAGCCTATATATACGTGTATATATACTCTATTAAGTAGTATAAAGATTAGGATAATTCGGAAAGTAGTTAAAAAACACTAAATTTTATATTTAATTTAGACTAGCGTAGTAATACGCGGAGTAATAAACTATATATAGAGATATATATAAACTATATTTTAAAATAATAATAAACTATATTTAGGAGTAGTAATAAATATATATATAAACTATATATAAAAGTGTCAATAAGGTATATATAAGCGTATATATAACTATATATAGAGATAGTAATAGGGTATATATACGCGTATATATAATTTATTATTATTTTTATATAGGGCCCATTCCTGCCCCTATATATAGCTCGTTATTATTTATATATATAATTTATTCCTACCTCTATATATAGCCCGTTACTACTTTTATATATAATTTATTCTTACCTCTATATATAGCCCGTTACTACTTTTATATATAGTTTATTCTTATCTCTATAAGTTATATATAGCTAGTATTAAAAGGCTAGTTTAAATTAAATATAAAATTTAATATTTCTTAACCGCTTTCCGAATTATCCTAATCTTTATACTATTTAATAGAGTATATATACGCGTATATATAGGCTACACGGGAGTAGTAATAAGGTATATATACACGTATATATAACTATATATAGGGGCAGTAATAGGGTATATATATACTATATATAACTATATATAGAGGCAGTAATAGGGTATATATATATATATATATAACTATATATAGGGGTAGTAATAGGGTATATATATATATATATATAAACTATATATAGGGTAGCCCTATAAGGAGAGTAGAGAAGGGATTTCTTATTATTCTCTTTTTTTCTTTATTCTAGGGAAGAGAATTACTAAGTCTTCGTTCTTTTCTCTTTTTTTCCCCGGTTCCCTTCCCTAGCCGGGGAAGAGAAGGGATTCTCTACTCTATTCTATAATATACCTAGGCCTATAAAGTATTATTTAAATATAATATAAAAAGAGTTTTAAATTACGTAGATATAAATTATAATATTTAGTTAGTTTTAATTTAATCCGATAAATATTTTATATATAAATTTATTTATTATAGAGTTTTTAACTTTTACTCTCTTTTAGAGTAAAAGGCGCTAGTAAATACTAATAATACTCTATTAAAATATACTCTTTATAATTTTTATAGCGCGAGTATTTATATTATATATTATCGATATATAATTAATATATAAAGAACTCCGCCCGGCTCTACTCGATAGATTTAATAATAGAGGAAAAGAAATATTATTACTAGATAACGATATCGTTAAGTATTTAAAAGATTATAAATAAAGAAATAAAGTTTTTATTAATACGAGCGCGTTTTACTAGCCGGGCGTAATCTATAATAAAAACGACGATAACGAGGGCGATAACGACGTTCTTAAATTTATAAAAGAACTCTATAACGATAGTAATATCGGTAGCGTTAATAATAGCGACGTTAATATATAGGGAGGGAGGTAGAAGAGGTAGAAACTAACAACGACGATATATATAAAAAGGTAGGAACGCGACGGTTATAATATTTTATTTTTAATTAAATTTAGAAGATTGGTTTATTTATTTACTCCTCGCGTCTCTGATTTCTACTACTACAGAACAGTACTAGGGAGCGGAGATCACCGGACGGGGGCTATATTGGCAATTTAGTACTAGCTACAGTAGTGCCGCTCGAGGACAGAAGGTCCCGTAAATTGCATCTGCTGGCGTTACTTCCGTCTGCAGGAGGCCATGTCAGGACGGGAGACTAATCATTCGATGCGCTCCTGTAAAGTAAGACCGTTTGAAGCAGGTGTTTTGGAAGGTCCCGAAATAGGCCCGCTTGAAACGTCGACTTGAGTTTCATCTTTGTAGAGCTGGGACTTCAAACTCATATTGTCAATTCTATAAGTCGGCCTACAAAATTGTACGCAGCTAGAATGCTCAAGCAAACACGACTTGACGCCTTTCTCAATCGTTCTCGACCTCATATACAGGTTAAACCTTCTCTTCCAGACCTTCCGCTAAACATTCGCTCTCACATCTATTTCTACCTCAATCTTGTACGAAATGGTCACATCCACCTCAACGTTGAGAAGCCCGATGGAAAATACGGATACAAGCCGCGGCCTACATGGATCTGTCGTTGTTGGCCATGTCGTGAGGGTCATAAGGCGTACAATGAATGGTCTTGCCTATCCCGTCCGCTGCTACCACTTCTTCTAGTCTGCCATACGCTTTACCGAGATATCTGCACCGCTCTGTATGCTCGAAATCATGTGGTCATCTTGCGCACCAGCCCTGGCGATCTTAAGGGGCTATTCAGCCTCGGTGCTACAGCCCTTGGCTCGTTGACATCTTTGACCATCTCGCTCAATGAACGCAAGGCACCCTGCCAGGCCAACAATTATGAGGGCTGCTTTCACGACTGTGAAAAATGTGTCGTATGGGCTGGCGATAATCTGCCGAAGCTACTGGGCTGCGTCTCTCGCCATGACAGAGCCATCATACGCCAATGGAGCAACCTATGCAAACATATTAGGAGTTTCGCTCAGCCTTCTCGGCTACGGCTGGGTGTGATCTGCGACGTTGTTGATCTCAAAACCGCGCAAGAAATCTCTAACGCTATGATTCAACTACCACTTCTCTCAGCATGCTCAATCTGTTTCTCTACCAAGTCCAGACCCGACCTCCTCGCCCTTGCTGAGTCCACAACTCGTCATCTAACAGGCCGATCTCGCTTCTCGTCCTCGCTGTCCCAGCTGCCCCACATCCCTTACGAAATCCAAGCAAAGATACTTCAACATACCGACCTCGTTGCTCCTTACGATCTCCAGTGGATCCCCGAACGAGGTCTTATCTGCCGCTCCCGCAGCCCTAACGAAATAGAGAGCTACTGGAAACGCGGCCAGAAAGCTTCGAATCCCTGCGAGCTCTGCTTCGCGGTACACAAGCCCTGTTACGAAGCCAAGTCGAAGCAGGACAAAGGCGCACTGAGTTCGGAATGCTGGTGCTGGCGCTTCCCGACCGAGCTATTCTTAGTGAGCCGCGAATACCGCCGTATGGCAATTCGTATCTTTTATTCATCCAATCACTTCTACGCCATGCCCTACGGCGATGGCACGTACCATGAAGAGAAGTGTCCACCATTCATCCGACAACTGCCCCTAGAAGCGCTACCCTATCTGCAGTCGTTGCAATTCGTCATACCTGACATTGACGACTGGCTCCAACCTGATACGCAGCCTGCGCGTGATTGGACAGAAGGCATCAATCTTCTGGCTCGGCATGCATCATTGTCGCGACTAAGTATCACGATCGATGAGTCACTCTCGCGTGAGAATCAGGACCAGTATGTGCAGGACGGAGGAGCAATTGATGAGAGAGCTTGGCGGCGCGATCAGCGTATCGTGGAGCCCTTACTGGGTTTGTGTGGGCTCAAGAATTGTTATGTGCATCTAGACCATCCGATGTATTGGGGGGCCAGTGCGAGGATGTTGCGTGCAGAGAGGGAAAGGGTACTTGAGAGGCGGGTTATAGGACCTGAGTATAATAGTATAACGAGAGAAAAATATATATACCGGTATAGATTCTTCGATACTTATTTTAATAAAGATATTTCTACTATGTAATATATTTATTTAGTAGAGATATAGAATAATTATTTTAAATATATTATTTAACTCTCAACCCCTTAAACATTTAATTAGATATTAATTAAAGAATAAGTATTAAAGACTAAACTCTGGCCGCGATAGTAGAAGGAAAAATGATATTAAAATTTAACTATTTTCGACTCCGGTAATCGTATCTGATCCACAGTATATACTCACCTCGTCCCTCCTCTCCCTTTGAAACAAGAAAACTACAATCATGGCTATGCCCATGCATTCCTCATTTAGCCTACCCCGCATTCCTAGTACTGGGACTGGCTGTCACCGTTAGTCACTTAACAGTCAGTCATGTCGCATTCCCAGACTTGGCAGAAAGGCTCGATCCTTCACTATCGAATTGTCTGGTCTAGGATGAGGGCTGAGTCTATGCAACAGGAGGCCGAGCCAGGCAACAGCGACGACGAATGTTGCTATGAGTAGCGTGGGCAGCTATAGCAGGGTACGAGGCATTCAATGCAGGCTCCCTTGCTCTGCGCCTCAACTAGTACTAGAACCCAGAACGGGCTCCTCCCAGCATACTCCCCCTACTCCCTTGGTGCTCCCCATGCTCCCTCGGTGGTCCCCCTAAATCGGCTTTGCTCCCTTTCCCGAACCAAAACGGTAATCTCCAATCCTAAGTTCGGGGTGTATATAATTCATATATAGACAGACTTTCTAAACCTCGCTATGCACCATTGGAATCACGCTCATCATTCTCGCTCCCCGTCTGGCTCATCATCCTCGTCGTCGTCTCATCACTATTCTCAGCATCTGCCTCTTCCTTCTCTTTCGCTAACCTCTCCTTCCTCGCCCGTAGCTCCTGACAAAATCGACTATTCGCTCGTATTCGATCTCCATACTTGATAAAAGCAAAAGGTATAACGCACATAGCAAGCGCCAAGAAGCCAAGCAAACTGCTCGCCCACGAGATCCCTAGGGCTGTATACATAGGGCCAGCTGCCAATGGCAGTAAAGCACCAAAAATCGAACGACATATACTCGTGGCAGACATAGCACTTGCAGCAAAAATCTCATATGCATCGGTGAGGTAATTCAACAAAGCCATGAAGATGAGCATGAACCCAATGCCAAATGGCACACCTGCCAGCATAGGCACCATCCAGTGAATCCCAGGCTTGGCGGTCCAGCCAAGCCAGAATAGCGAAATGACATAGAGCGGGCCACCAAGACAAGCGAGTGGAAGGCGCCGGTACTCTTCGATAGAAGCCCAATGCGCATTGGCCTTCTTAGCGCGCTGAAAAATTCCGTCGTAGCATAGGAATATACCCAACGCAATGACCGCACCGACTAGGATAGGTAGGAAGGCGAGACCGGCAACGCCCGTATTCATATGGTAAATGCCTTCGAAAATGACCGGATATGCTTCGAAGAAGAGGTAGAATATGGCATATGCAAGGGAAAGGTAGAGACAGGTGAAGAGGACGATGGCTTCGAAGGCGATCATATGTAGTGGCCGCATAAGAGTGACTGTGATCAGCTGCTTGGCACCTTTTTTCTCGAGCTCGATTGCTGCGAGGATGTTGGAGTTGCCGGTTTCTCTGCGCATGCGTTTCGCTCGATGCTTGAGAATGGTGGGGCCATAAATTTCGGGGAGGAAGGCGAGAGGTATGAGGGACGCTCCGGCGATGATGAGACCGACCCAGAAAGTCCAGCGCCAGCTCACGACGGAGACGAAGCCGGATATGATAGGGGCGAGCATGGGACCACACGTAGTTGCCTTAAGAACTACAATCAGCACATGGTAGCTTGGTGAGTCTTCTCTGACTTACAGCCATGAAGATTGCCATTGCCCGTCCCCTGATAACGGGATCCCCGAAGACATCCGCGTATAGACCTCCAACCACAGCTATCGCGCTGGAAGCGTTGATGCCGCAAATCAGACGAAATATCAGAAATGCTGGCCAGCTGGGGGCCAAGGCGCAAGCCATGGTGAAGATGGTGAACACCACGAAGCTTGCAAGCATGATGATCCTCCGTCCAAAGGTTTCGCTGAGTGGCCCGAAAAACAGAGGTCCGAGTACGTAGCCAACCAGAAACAAGGAAATTGGGAGGACGAGCTCCTGGTCGCTCGTAACATTGAAGTACGGCCCAATGTAGTCTATTGCTCCACTCGGGAGGGAGGATGCGAGCGTGCTATTAACCACTGCTATGATTCCGCAGAGCAGGATGAAGACTTTCTTCGGCTGTGTATGACGTTAGTCTGAAGTAATTCTCTCAGAGGTAGCGAATCGCACGATTGACCAGTTGTAGGGGTCCTCTGGGTCTCCATCGCTGAACTAGATGACTGTCCTTTGGGGAACGTCCGTGTTCTCAAGTATGTCCCTCTCTTCGCTTTGCAGTTGCTGAGCTGCACCGTTGCCATCTAACGCGGCGGGCGCAGGCTTGCATGATATGTTTTGACCATGGTTGCTGTCTATGAAGAGTCAGTGCCCGGCTTCTCTTTTTTATTGTTCCATACCTGCTGCTATCTTATCCGACTGCTCTGAGGACCTGAATATGCCCACGTCCTCCACCCGCGTGTTCGATGAGGCTGGGGAGTCATTCTCAAGGCTCTTGAATTCTTGAACGCCATGGGGACCGCTCATCTTCCGTAGCCGTGAGCATTGATCCTCTCAACGACAAGGCAGGAAGAATAGTGGGGTATTGCAACGCGGAAGACCTCGTGGGAGGGTCTGTTGAGGCCATGGTTATAGGAGTGATTCATAGTAAGTACTCAACGTTCGAATGCGAGGACCGGTCTCGGCAATGACGGCGTTGTGCGTGAGGAGCTTCGACGCCACTGCTCAAACTGGTAAACTTCAACGATTCTAAGGGGCAAATCGATGCCGAGGTACCTAGCGTGCCAAATCGCGGACAAATTCCGGACTCTTGGCCAGAATTTGATAGGTGAAGGGCGGAACGCTGGTTACATATAGTTGATATTGTTGTATTGCCTCCGTTAGGTCTCTAGGTTGATGCTCTTTCCAAACCTCGCATATAGCTGCACCTTCAACTGCTCCATCTCTTCTCGGATAGTGCTCAGCTTGCCTTGCACCTCAAATACTGATTCCTCGATCTTGCTGGTCGACGAAGTAAGCAATTCCTGCACCTCGGGTAAAGGCAATGACATGAATGTGTCACCAATCTTGTATCTGTGGGATTTCTTTAACGCAGGCGTTAGGGAGTCGGATACTTGCTGCTCACGCGACTTTGTCGTCTTCATCTGCAAGCTCCAATTCGTTTGAAATCTCCTCCAGGTCCTCCTTATCCTTCTAACGAAGATGTCAGCTCGGTACGATTCGAGTTTTCAAAGCAAAACCTACAGCCTTTACTTTGAGCTCGTCTTCTAAGTCCATCTCGCGTTGATGTAGCCTGCTGAATTTGTTGATCTTGTCTTGATCTTCGCGGCGAACTTCCATTTCATCCGTCCCTACTACAGCCTCGTCATCTTTCGAGAGCTAGCGTATATTCAGTTACTTTGCAAATGCGTTTGCGTGTTCAAAAGACTTGCCATTCGACGTTGCATTTTCGTGCACTTGAAGCTCCCTTCAATATTGAGTGTCTTCACCCGAGCAATGGCGAGGACGAGTATCCCACTTCACTCGAAAGCCAGCCTTGCGATTGATTATAGGGTAAAAGGGTTAGTAGGCAAGAGATTCCCGCGACCGGTGTCCTGCTTATCGTTGTGTGTCGATTGACTAGGCCCAATTTTCGAAGTTTGGAGCACGCGAGTGAAGTGGCGCTAAGCTTTTGGCACTAGACAGTTGAGGGTAAGGCTGGAAAGCCGGGACGGGAATGACTTCGATTAGACGAGGCTGCATCGCCGACTTCATATCTAGAATAGTTTTCAAGTGCTATGCAAGACAATGCCGGGATACGAGACGCATCAGAGTGCTGTGGGTAAGCAAAGATCTCATTATCCAGGTTCTCCTCAATTCGAGTCATCGTCTATGCAAGGTTACTGCACGCACTACTGCAGGTCTCCTTAGCCTTTCTTCTTATCAGACCGTTATCAACCCCTCACATTGCCAATGTGCAGGAAGATCTGTGCCTACCCTTATCTAATAGACTCGAGTGCTTGATTACTCCGCGCAGATGAAGATTCTCTGTGCATAAATCTCAGTACCCCGCCATGTCTTATCACCGCTTCTTTCCTTCTCCTTCACGTTCTCTACAGAGATACCGCCAACAACATGGGGTTCGACGAAGAACAATCGGCCCAACGCACCATGTCGATACCAGATAACCTGGCTGGCGAGCATGATGCAACAGATCTGGGTGAGACCGTTCTTGCTAGAAGTGTATACATGCGAGCTAAAAGTGTAGCCAGCCAAGTTGGGCTACAAGCAGGAGTTGCGTCGAAACTTTACTATGATCGAGATCTTCGGAATTGCCTTCAGCATCATGGGGCTCTTACCGTCCATTGCTTCGACTTTATCTTATTCAATTCCAGCTGGACCAGTGGGGATGGTTTGGGTTAGTGTTTAGAGTAGAAAGTGGTAGTGAATTTGGTGGCTGACACATGTCAGGGTTGGTTTCTGGCATCAGGCTTGATCTTCGTGGTCGGATTAGCGATTGTACGAGCTTGTCGATCCATTGAGAAAGGAGTCTCGGCTGACACCGTCTAGGCCGATTTGGGATCCGCTATGCCTACTGCTGGAGGTCTCTACTGGTGGACTCACTTCTTTGCATCTGCAAAAACGAGGAACCCATTGTGTTTCTTGGTTGGATACAGCAACACGCTGGGTCTAGTGGGTGGTCTGTGCTCAATTGACTGTAAGTACGCCAGCCTACCTCATGTTGTTCCCCAGTGTGTTCCGTATCTAATATGCTTGATAGATGCCTTCGCACTCATGCTCCTCTCCGTAATCGTTGTTGCCCGTGACGGCAATTGGACACCAAGTAACGGCGCTATCTACGGTACTTTCCTAGTATGCGTTCTGCTCCATGGCATTCTCGCCTCAACCTTGTCCAAAGTCATGGGAAAACTTCAAACAGTCTTCGTCGTCGCGAACTTCATCTTGATCCTTGCGACTGTCATAGCTCTCCCAATTGGTGCGAGGCATAAGAGGAATTCTGCCCACTACATATTCGCTCAGACGGAAAATGAGACGAGCTGGCCGACGGGCTGGGCGTTTATGCTGGCGTGGCTATCTCCTCTATGGACGATTGGCGCGTTTGATAGCTGTGTTCACATGAGCGAGGAAGCGGCGAACGCTACCAGGGCAGTGGTACGTGCTATCATCTGATCTCACAGGAGTAATTGACACTAATCCGTGTCAATCAGCCTTTCGGGATCCTAATGTCCATCGGCTCCTGCTGGCTCTTTGGCTTCATAATATACATCGTCATCGCCGCATGTATAAACCCCGATCTGAGTTCCGTCAATCCTGGCAGGTTCGGCCAGCCAATGGCACAGGTGAGCCAGCACCATGCCCTTCCCTCGTATAAATACCCAATACATTAACAAACTTAAAAGATCTACTACGACGCCCTAGGCAAACACGGTACAATTGGCATGATGACCCTCCTCTTCATCGTCCAATTCCTCATGGGCCTCTCCATCCTCGTCGCCGCCTCCCGCCAAGCCTGGGCTTTCTCCCGTGACGGTGCTCTCCCATTCAGTACATTTTTCCGGCCGATCAGTAAGAAATTCGGCTATATCCCTTTACGAACCGTATGGGGCTGCGTTTTTGGTGCGCTGGTGCTAGGCTTGTTGACGTTGATTGCGCCGGCGGCTGCGCAGGCTGTCTTTTCATTGTCGGTGGCGGGGAATAACCTTGCTTGGTTGATTCCGATACTGGCGAGGGTGGTATGGGGGCAGAACAAGTTTAAACCTGGACCGTTTTATACCGGCCGTTTCTCGATACCTATCGCGTGGACGGCGATTGTTTTCCTTGTTTTTGGTATTGTGCTGGCTATGTTCCCTGTCGGTGGTCCTAACCCTACGCGTGAGTCTCCCTTTCCTCTTCACTCTTCCTTCTCGTTTTCCCCTCCGCGCTCCCTCCTGCTCCTCATCTCTTCCCCCTCCGCATGCTGACATGAGGCCTTAGCGGACGCAATGAACTACACCGTCGTCATCAATTCCGCCGTCTGGCTCGGTGCATTAGCCTACTACTATATAGACGCGAGAAAATGGTTCACGGGCCCAAAAATTACGGTTGATATGGATGATATGACTGAGGAGCAGAAGAAGGCTATTGCAGAGGATGGGCTGGATGTAAAAGGGTTGGAAGAGGTTACAAGGGACGTGAGTGGTGAGGGGTCTGCGAGCGCGAGTGGTAGTGATATTATCAAGGGGTGATGGCGGATAGAAGTGTTTGGGGGTGGGGTGGGAGAATAAAGGAGTAGACTCTGAACTCTTGGTCTTTGGGATGAGGTTGCTGTTCTATGGTGTCTTCGGCTTGAGTATTTGTCTTGAACGACAAGATCGACACGTTTTACGCCAACTTCTTGATTTATTGAATTGTCTACGTCAGAAATATGCCTCTCATTCGCATGATCAAGCATCAAGAGCCGGCTATTTCGCAAAGATGAACAAGATGGGGAAGCCATGTCCTTCGCTGTGTGATGAGCCAAGCTATGTAGATACCAGACATCATTGGACGTCTTGCAGACGGCATCGATCGCAGTCCTACTACGTTTGTCAGTCGCTTGACTTGATAAAGAGATTGCCATCAGACATACACAAATCTTCCTCTCGTGATCCAAACCCTCTTCGGTGTCCACTTTGATTCGCTCGTGTATCAACGGCTTCTCCATGTCCACCTCACCTTCATCATCGAGGCTGATCAGTGGATCTGCGTCGAACTTGAGGGTTGATCTTTCGATAGAGAACCTTTCTCTGCCAGTGAAATGACGCATTACTGACCTCCACGTCTTCAAAGGAGTCGACCAGCGCTCGCGGTGGTTTCGTAAATCTCTCAATTCCCTGTAAATATTCTTGTGGACCACATGATCTTCTCCTGCAATCTTCTCCATGGCATGATGCTCGACCTCTTTCGCATCGAGCTGAAAAGCATTTTGGTCGTCCTTGGCGTCAGGCTGCTCCTCTAAGGTCGATGACTCATCCCATCTTGAGCTCCGCTTCCAACGGAGTCGATACTAATTTAGATCAGTTGGCTGGAGACGTGGGGGCAAGCAATACTGACTTACGGTCTTGCTGCCATAAAGATCTTCGACTTCTGTTCTCTAAAGAATTGCGAAAAGAGCTCGTTCCAAGTAAAGGAGACCTCGAACTATTTTCCCCATGGATGCTCAATCCGGGAACAGCACAGTCACTTAAGCCTCCCCCAAATTGAACCACAAAGAGCGCCCGAGATTAGGACTCCAGCTCCGGTGTAGAAGCCCGCGAACTACAATTATCCTTACATATTTCTGGTAAATATCGAATATCCTCCACAGAGGCTTCGCGAACTTGCCAGTCGGTCATTAGGCGGGACATAAATGCCATTTCTAAGTGCTCCTTCTCGACGAATGGGACGTAAAAAGCGTCTGTACAGATGTCAGATGGATTGGTGCAAATACTACTCTATAGGGGTCTTCATCGTCGAGGTGGTCGTATTGAAGCTTGAAATTGAGGTCAGGACCTCCATTATATAGTTGACAGCTAGCGCAAATTCCACGCCATGGTCTTTCTGCGCATGGAACGTTAGAGCGTTAGCTTCATATGCGTATATCACAGCCAATTTTACAGGCTAAGTAGATCGGTGAGAGCGAGGCAGTACGTTAGCAAGACTCGCTTGGTGAGATCACAGAGCTCAAAATAACACTTGGACGCCCTCCAAGGGGATAGAATATCGTTCATGTTGATGAAGAGGAATGTCACACAGAGCTGGGGAAATGTGGAAGGAGGCGAATGACTCCAGGCGGAGATGGATGACGCAGCTTACTGTACTCGAACTCAAGCCACGTCTTAGGTAGATGTTCTTCCATGAAGATTTTCTCCACCTCTTTTCCGAACAGAGTCGAAAAATGCCTCGCAATAGTCCAGAGATATGTGAGGTCCGTCGAGCTCTCAAGGTCACGGAGGTTGCCGAGGGTGATGTTCCATAGCTCAGGTGGGAGATAGAGGTTAGGCCTTGTGTTTGGTGCATTGGTTGCCATAGTGGTGGAGGATATTGGTCATGATGGTGGTTGTGAGGAATAGTAAATTGACAGAAGTCTGGAAGCAGTGAAGAGGGGCCGCTGTTGCACAAATGCTCGGTACTGAATTTGAGTGGACCGTGCATAGGGCAGGCGAACACTGCAGCTGTATGCCAGAGGACTTTGCCCTAATAATTCGTGTCAATGTATTGGCAATATGATCAAGGTAGTAATAGGCTCTCTGACGGGGATCCCTGACGTTGGTGCTATCGTCTTTCTTCGAGATTTGACAAGCTCAGCCTGCGCAAATATTTGGGGAAGCATGTCTGATTGACGTTTATGGAGCAGTGCCGAGAGGATTCTAGTTTTTCCTCGAGTTTCGGAAGTTATTATTCGCGACTAAGATGAGCAGGACTAGATGGATGTGAGCCTAAAATAAAACATAATTAGATGTGTTCGGGATTTTCTCGGGGGCAAAAATGTCTACTTAGCTGTCCAAAGAAGCTATGGCTAGATAATGAAAAGACAAACTGTGAATATTATTGAGCATCAATAGATAGTATTTGGCGGCCATTTACTGACTATTAGAGACACATTCCTCGCAAATGCCTGCTCTAACACGTGCATAGCTACGCAGGACTCCGAGGCCAGCAAGCTGATAACATAATTTAAGAAAGAAGATATGCGAGATTCCAAGGATCAAGATTGTGTATTCGTTACTCTAGGATTTACCCCCTGAAATGCCCGAACTTGGTGTCTCAATCTGTCCATGCTATCTGCCTTTGATGTTAGGGATTCGGTTCCTTTCATACTGCCGTCTTGTTTGGTGATCGAGAGTTGTTCCCCTTCCTCGTTCGATATGCCTTATGCAAGCCAAAGCGTCAGAAGCGTCACTTTCTCGAACGCACGGGTATGTCGTTGTACAAGAGGATACATACCGTAGCCTATATGTATCCAAGTCTTGTTGATGTGACGCCTTTGGAAGTGTTCCTCGATCCTTGACTTGGACAAGCGGTTCACGAGGCGAACACTGGTCCAAAGACAAATCAAGTCCGCCTGTCATGTACAATGACCAAGGTTTCGTAGAGTGAGGCTCCAAATTTCTGGTGGAAACATGATGTTGGAAGACATGGTTGGAGGCGGCTCGGTGGGTTGGTGTGTTCGGAGAAGCCTGGTGATATTGTAGGCAAAGCTTTTGTTTTGGGTATCAAAATTGAACGGTTTGCAGATGCATGCGATTTTGGCCGTTCGATGGTGTACAAGGAGAACTGGGGTGCGAAGAGGATATGGGTGCTGAGTCATGCTGGTAGGTGTTCGCTGTTCTTTCCATAGAGACCAGTTGGTTCCTCAATTTGCGTCATCCGGAGACTCCGCCAACTAGGAAGCTCCAGTAAAGAATCCCTGTCGTAGGTTGAACCGCTGCACCAGTCTGCGATGCAGGCTCCGATGATGCATAAGTGTCATACTAGTACTTGCACATCACAACTTACAGCCATGTCACTCTGACAGCAGCAGGTTTTCAGCGCTGCTGATTGAAAGTCTCTAGTAGCCGTTCCAAAGCAATTGACGAGGTGGTCCCCAGCTTCGCGTAAGGTAAGTGCTGGTGTTCAAAAACCGAATCCCCTTTTTTTTGTCAGCGTTGGAACATGGTCTGCGTTTTTGAGCCCATGGTCCGTCACTGCGTATGGTGGCATTAGGCGATGCTCGAAGCCACCTTTCATCACTCCTGCTCACGGTTTGGTCCCTCGGTACCAACAGCACGCCGATCAGAGATAGGCAATAGGTAGGTCGAAACTCACGGATTGGCCAAAACTCCACAAACACTAACGGCATGTTTCAAGTGGACGGTGAAAATCCTGACCCGATAGATATAGAGAGCAGTGAATGTAATGCTGTTCTGACTGATCTGCACCCTGGCATGTCTTGATATTGCTGTGACAAAATTGCAGATACTAGCACGTCCTCCACAACATCCTGTCGATCTATCGTATCGCATTACCTACCCAGAGAGCTCAGACAGGTCAAGCACGTTGCCAATTGAGCCCAAGTGGCTTTCGTATGATACTTAACTTTCGTCTCGGCATCTGTATGATCAATCAGTCCACACCTTACCCACCCTACTGTCTCAAACACTCACCGGACACAAATCCCTCAACAACTCCCACCACGCAAAACTCATCTCCAACTTATCATAGTCCCACTCAAACCCCCTCAACAGCACATCCCTCCTCTTCCTCCCCAACTTAACCCCAACAAGCGGCATACTATACGGCAACGTATGCCTCAGCCTCGTCTTCCCGGCCAATCTCTCAGCCCAAGCATACAATAGAGAATGTCGATACGCAAAACATGCATAGAACCATTCGAACAGGTCGTGGGCGAGCATGCGATGCATCCCGGGGTCCGGGATGCCTGAGTTGTTATAGCGGAAGGTTAATTGTGAGGGATTTGTGGTGGGGACGAGGGTGAAGTTGAAGCGTTGGATCTCGGTGCGCCGGGAGCGCTGGAAGAGATTTATGTTCAGGAGGAAGCGGCGGAAGCAGCTGTCGCTGTCGTAGTCGATGAAATCTAGAATCGGGGTTTGATGAGCTCGATACGTCTTATTTTGGTTTGAGATATAAAGCATTATCCAGGAAGGGTGTCCCTCAAGGTTCCGATAACTTACCACACTCGATGATCAATTGTATCTGCTTAATTAACGTATTTCGAATGTACCCTTCCACTTCCTCCTTAAAAAACTTATTGACCAGGCGTAGCTTTGTCCAAGCGTGAGCTAGAGCCTCCAAGGGTAGGCTGTGTAAGATGAGGATTAAGATCTCACTTGGGAGATGTGGTAAGCGTGCACTTTTGCCCCTAAGCCGTAAAGGGACCCGGGTCTTCATGATGCTGAGATCTCTCTGGTGTAAACTCAGTACTTTGAAGTTCTACGAAGATGAAGAGGATGTTTGCTGACATTCAAGAAGGTCACGTTATGGGATGCTGACTCCGCTTCAGCCTTCCTTTTCTAGCGCTAAAGTGTAGTGGGGGTGGCTGTGTCGTGGTGTTGAAGCAGCTCGTGCAGTGATTGAATCCCACTAGCACGTTGCATGTCTTTCAGTGGAGCCAGAGCATCAGTCTGAGCCTATTCAAGAGCCTGACAGACAGGAATATCAGCGCGCCCAGACAGGCGTAGCGCTCTGATGTCTTGCTTGTTCACACAATTATCTTACTGAAAGCTCTTAGGACAGTGCTCAGGAGCAGCTCGTACCAGGGTCAAGCTTTCTGAATTGGTTGCCATGAAACATCATACTTCCAAGCTCAAGTTGGAAGATATATGGCTCGAAACCAAGGAGTAAGGAATACTAGGTAAGTTTGGTGGAGGCTTTTTCGGGACGACTGATCTCGCGGAAACTTAAGATATCTCAGCAGCGATTAGGTTTGAATTGAAGAACTCTACGGCATGATTATAGCTTAGATCCTAATCTATATCTTTTTTAGCGAGTCTAAGACCTCAAAGTCGATCGTTGTAGAGCTAGAGGTTGTGAAAGTTGAGAGTATCCTCGCCGGAGTACTTTTATATCGCGACATTCGTAGTTATATCCATATAAATGGCAGTCTCAAAATCTCGATTAAGCTTAGCTCCTTATTTTTGATAGATATCTAACGGCGAAGACACCTCGTCGGATAGAATGACCCCTCCGCAATAATTGTACCGACACCATTACTCATTCGAATAACATCAAGCTTTAGGGGGTAACCCATAAGCTTGTTCTCTATTAGACTGTCGCATTTTGTGAAGACATAACAGAAGTTGGTACTTGGGTATCTGTCCCAATCAATCACCTGGAGTAACAAAAAATCGGCATGCCTAGCATCAATTTCCTCAAATCTCCAGCAGCATTACTATGGCTAATTACCACCTAATATTCCAGATTATCAAACAGTCAATGTGCCGAATCTCCGGCAATATTGACCATATCCTGAGACTGACACCAAAGTTGGGCGCGGAAGCATGGGGAAGGTGGCTCTCGCGAAGCCGGCTAGGAGGTATTCAACGCTTGTACCAGGTATAGGCTGAAGAAGAACATTGTGATAGAGCCTAGCAAGGTCTGGAGAGTTGTGCGGCAAATGAAAGACCCAGTGTATACCAGGATCACTAGCGCTGGCTGATCTGGCCTTGGGTGCAATCTCCCATTTGAAAATCATCGTATTGACTTTCCTCCCATCCCAACGGCTGCCGGACACCATCCTTCTCTCCAACCCATCGCCGACCCCACACCACAACCAACGCATGAAAGTCAATCTCATTCAGAGCCAACGGTCCACGTATGTCACCGGGTGCCAATTCCCCCCTCAAAGTCCAAGCCTTGTCTAGCCTTGCTTGCGACTCCCAAGCGAACGCATCGCCTTGGACAAACATGGAACGACCGAGATTTTAGTATATTCAAGCTCGGTGTGGCTTATACTCTGATGCACTCTCATAAAAGTGTGGCGCTTGGTTGACGAGGATGCTGGAAGCAAATTTAGTGCCTGTCAAGTATCAATGCCATACCGCGTACACAGCAAGCATTGGCCACCTCGACGGTATCTTGCCTCTTCATTGTGGTGATGGGCAGAGTTTGATTCTGAGAGAGCTAACTCGTTGTGAAGAAACAAAAATGCTATTTGTTTAAACACAGAAAAACAGGGTGTGTTAACAGAAGCTTTTATAGAGTAATGATAATTTACTATGGTGTTGTACCAGCATAACACAAGCAGGAGCAAATGCTTGGGGAAAAAACACGGTAATATAATCTTACTTTTCTGAGGGTGGAAGAGGAAGTCATGTTATGAAGAGCCAGGAGAGCACTGTCAAGCAAAGAAATGGAATAAGAGCATCAAGATCACTCTTCCAAGAGATTTCATTGAACGAAGGCAATCAAGAGTGCGATGAATGGGGGTATAAACTACTCGTGACTTCATCAACATCATGTCATCCAATGCTCATTCATTTACTTCCCTTTGTTCCCTCTCTTCCCACCTCTCTTGCTCCGCTCAACGTGAGCCTTCAACACCCTGCCTCTCTCAACCAAGCTTCTCTTATTCTTCTGCTTGCCCTTGCCCAACGTCATCAGCATATTCTTCTTCCTCGCCTTCTCCCTATTAGTAGTACTCTTCCCCAGTGCATCCTTCTTCTCTTTCCTCTTCGCATGAGTGCTCTGACGCGCGCTCTCATCGCTCTTGCCAGCTTTGGCTAAGGCGATCTTATCAGCTTTCGTGGACTTCTTGGAAAGAGATGCCAAGCCTTCGATCTCAGTGGCTGTGAGAGGGTCGTCAGCGTGGCGGGCTTGAAGAGCAGCTGCGGCTTGCGCGGCGCGTTTCCGTTGGGAGGCAGGGAGTGCTTGATTGATGCTGGCGGCAAGGCGGAGTTCTTGGAGTTTGGCAAGGTCGGCGGGTGTGAGGATACGAGTGGTTGCTAGAGTTGAGAGCTTCTCTACGATCTCTGCGGCCTTTTCTTCTTCGTTCTCTTTGTCGTCGTCCGTCTTGGTGACTTTGGAATGGAGTTTGGCTTTCTTTGCTTGAGGCTTGTCATCATCCGAATCGCTAATGTCGATCTCCTTGTCACTCTCAACATTGATCCAGCCGCCTGAGTCGTCACTGTCATCAGCTTCGTCGACTTCCCAGTCACCTGGATCTTCCTCTTCATCTTCTTCTGATTCATCGGCGCCTCGTTCGGCAGGTAGACCCTTCTCAAGTCTTAGCTTTTGGCGCTCCTCCTCTTTCCACTTCTCAAGCAGCTCAAGACCCTCGATCTCGCCCACAGCTTCTTCGCCGAAGCGCTGCTCTTTGCGCTGCCCAACCCTTAGGCCCATAGCTGCTTCTTTGCCTCTATCTCGCTTCTTCAGCATATCTGCTCCGACTTCTCTGTACAAGCTCAAAAGACCCTTAGCAGCCATCATGACTCCTTTGTCCTTGCTTTTTCGGTACATAACAAGATCTTGAAGCAAAGTGTCGTTCATAGCTAGAGGTTGCCGCACACATATTTCACGGATCGCGTTCAGTCCTGCTGATGCGACCTCAGATGCTGAAGCTTCAGAGACAAACTCGTTTGCGATCTTCTGAATCAGGGGTTCGAGAAAGTCGGGTGGGACAAGGTTGTGAGTTGCCTGGGCTAATGAAGCCATGAACGAAGTGACTGATGGTTGGCGGGGAGTGAGATATTTGATGAAGTAGGAGTAGAGGCTCATGATCGTTAGTTTGTGAAGTCCTACTAGCCGAGAAACTAGTTGCAGCACCAAGAGCTTTTGCTCAAGATTGAGCTTCGACCTTGTATTTTGCAGATGCTTCGAGAACAGTGTCTCCGCAAAGCCTTGCGGGTCGTAAAGCAGGTGAAAAGCTGAAAAATTCAACGGATGCGGTTGCTTCTTTCTTCGCTCCTTCTTCTTCACTTTCTCAACTGCGTTGTCCATCATTCTAGCTTTTTTCTTATTCTTCTTGTTGATAGCCATCTGATGCTTGATCTTGCCCATATCCACCGCATCTTCGCCACTGCTCTCATCGTCTAGTTCTTCTCTCTCTTTGTCACCGCCCAAGAAGAAGCGGACACCGCCTACTATCACCTTCTCGTTATCGGCCAAAGCGGCTTCCTTCATGATCTCGACTGCTTTTGACTCCGTCCATATCTGCCGTTTCCATAGCTCTCTTGTAAGCTTGACAGCCCATATACCCTTCGGAGAGGCTCGGTCAGAACTGAGTAGATTGTATAAGACAGTCTGTATGGTGCGATTCAAGCGATGGTTAGTAGAATTTGAGTTAGATGTTCGTAGGTCGGAGAGGATCTTTTGGAAGAGAAGCGTTCGTAGTGACTTGCTTAGGGTGGATATGAGGATCGGAAATAACGTTTGAAGTAATCTGCGCATTCCCTCCAGTCAGCCCCATCCAAGTCTTAGATTCCCGTGTACCAACGTAGAAGAGTCAATGATATCCTTCCTCCTCAACAGTACCAGACTCCCCACTATCTTCTCCCTCAATTCAGGCTCCAGCTCTTCATGATGCATATTCAGTATATGCATCAAATCCTGCGGGAATTGCGCCGTATACTTGGGGTAGCAGTCCGCGACATGGGAAATGAAGTCTATTAAGTCTCGAAACGAGACGATGCCATCCTTCGTCGCCGATGAGGGCGCCTGCAGGAAGATCTCGTGCTGATTTTCATACTGGCTGTATTGGCTCCCGAAGTCATCCTTGTAGGATCTGCGTCGCCGTCAGTCCATGCAGCGCAGTTATCTAAAAAATCTAGAGAGGTCAAGTACTGACATGGGATCTCGTCGAATTTTGTATTGCAGATTCGACCTGAGTGGGGCTATTAGTGGGTTGCGCAAAGGCTGATCTAGAACTGGGGCGTTACAAGTCTGCGTCTACCTTCTCCAAAGCCCCTACCCTCTTCTTGACCATTGTGAGGGAAGCTGAGGGATAAGTTTCTCGATCGAAATCCAGAAAGTTTCGAAAGTTTCGGGGCAGGTTTTAGCGAGTGCCGGAAACTTTTGCAATGGGCTTGCTTTTGGAGCCAACCAGGTGGCACTCTTTGGATGCTACCGCCACCACCGCCATCAATCGACACAGGAAAGCCTCTCATAACCCCTCAAGCCCTCACTGCCCATCCTATAGGGCTGAAGCCCGGAAGCAACCACGGCCCCTAAAGGATACCCAAGAAATTCGTCCTCCGGGCAATAGTCTGGGAAGTCCTGGAGCCCTCTTCAACCATGTAAATAGCTAACTCTAGGGAGGATCTCTAGGCGGCTTCTAGGTATCAGGCCTATAGGATGAGTAGTCAGGGGGAATGAGCAGTTGGGGGGTGAACCCTTCTACGACTTGCGGACAGAACTCGTTGCTCGTATTTTCGAATTAGAGTATCAAAACACAATATCCTCGTTGTAGCCATTATCTACATAACCCATAACCCCTCAAGTCCCTCATTTCACTGAAAGACCAACCCTTCCCAAACGCCCATATACCATACATCCATTTTTATGTTATGTCATCCCAACATTATCCATGTCGCCTTCCCCACCCATCAGTCTCTACCCTCCTGATACTCTTGATGACCTCCACCCCATCCAAGTGCCTGCGACTCAAGTCCTGTCCCCTACCTCTATCCGCAAGCTCAATCTCCATCCGTCTCTCTTCTCGACTTGGCGTACTGCCTCTGCCCCCACTCCTAGGGTCCTCTTCTGCGCGCGCCATATGGTATTCAATGGCTGGCTGACCCTCATCAACCATGCGATATTGATTCTGATTCCTTTCCACTGGGTGCTGCGCATTGAGATTTTGGATTGGAGGCTTTTCGAGGGGATAGCCATTTTGTTGCAGCTGCGGTAGGTTTGGGGTAGGTGCCTGCGGGGTTTCAGGTGTCGTATACCGGGCATTCACGATGTGGTCGTCGTAATTTGGTGGAACATAAGCTGTCGCTGGTAGAGGCTCGAGCCTTCGATCTAAAGAGGCTTCCTCGGCCACTGGATTCATTTGTGTGGCAGCCGACGCAATGGGGTCTTGGCGGCCGTACATCGAGTTGCCTCTGCTCTCGTATGCATGGCGCGCTGCTCTCGGTAGATTTCTCAAGGTGCCTATCGTGCTTCTCCTATCTCCATTGCCCGGCCATTCAAGCTTGAACGTCTGCTGGCTACTTGCTTGATTCGCCTTCTTTGCGTCTTCACGCTGCGAGAGCAGGCGTTGCCACTGCTTTATTTGCGCTTCTGTTTCTGGCACTCCTTCCGATGAGGAACCTCCATCGTATCTGTGCATGGCGTCTCTCGCCCTTACAATATATATCTTTCTGAACGTAAGGAGCACAGCGACTGTGTAAGCAAGTGTCGAGATCACTGAGAGCGCCATTGCCAGGATAGAGGAAATCGTCCATTGCGGCGTCCCGCTGTGCGTCGTGATATTGTAGAGGATGTTGACTAAACCTAGTACACAGGATAATAGGCAGGGTATCAAGAGAATGTCGAGCTGGAAGAGCCAGCTGCGGCAGATGAGGGCGATTGTCGCAGAGAGGATATAACCAAGGACAAGAAGGATGATAGCTGCGATTTCGGAGGCCTTGCTCGATATTGTGATGGAAGTGTCGGACTTGAAGGCAGAAGGGAATATGAGGAAGCTTGAGAGCGTTCAGCTGGGTGTTCGCCGTCAGTCAAATGTGCAGACATACCCTATCATGATCAGAAAAGCAGACAGAGTAGCAGCTGCTCTCCAATACCACCGTGTATGATCTTTATCATTGTATAAATCTATGACCGTTTTCCGCGGTCTCCAATTTGGCAGTGGTGGAGACATTGTACTCCCCACTGCTACTCTTCAGCAGGATGCCTGCCCGGCAAGATAGCTGGCTGGGGACCGTCAACGAGGCAGCGATATCTTGCGCACGGTCATGTAAAAACCTCGTGTAATCAAAGCCAATGAAATGGGGTCAAAATGGCGGGGAGAGTTGAATCGTTCTTCTATGCGCACCACTAAACAGTACGGATCAAGCACAGCAGAGCCTCAAGGCGAATCTCTATCAAATTGCAAGACTTTGCAGATGCGAAAATCGAAGTGAAGGACAAGAGGAGAATATGGGAAAGCCATGGTAGAGCAGAGCGAGAGTTGCCACGGGAGAGGGACTGATACAGTCAGCAGGATAACGCCTGGTTCTTGGTGGGATGCAGCTGAGATGGCTTGGATAGAGGGCTGCGGCGGCGCGAGGACAAAGCGACTGCGCCTATTGGCCACGACACCATCTCCGCTATAGCAGAAATCCTCTCACACCGCAGTCAGAAGGCTGTGAGATAGGTAAATTGCCTGGTTTCTTTCTCAGAACAGCAAGGCGACAGTGCTCCATGCTTAGCGGCGGCATGTTGGGATCACCGTCTGTCTCCAGTCTTCATTGCTCATTTGGTTTTGCTGCGTTGTGCGAGTGGCCATGGAGAGGGGCTGATGACAGTAACATTCCATCGACCCCCATCATGAGTTTCGGCTACAGCGTCGATGATTCATCACGGTGGGAGTGCTGGCTTGGGAGGTAGGATGAGCGGAGTGATGTTTGTTGATCGTGCGATAGAATAGCTCTACTTAAGATGCAGAGACTCGGTGGATGGATTCAAGAGCATTTCAAGAGACGTAAGAGGACTGCACATAGTGCTCGAAGCCATCAAAGAGCATTGGGGACAGAACCCCTTCACAACAGATCAAAAACAAAATCTCAAGATCCTCCCCGACGGGTGTGTTGAAAGCCTACATGAACTGAAGAACGCGTTGAAAGATCACCAAAGCTTAGGGATGTTCAAGAAACGCTTGAAAGACCGTTGGACCTGGGCTGCCAAGAATTTTGCTCCTCTTGGGAACGATCTTCTCTCATTGCTCTACACCTGTCGATTTTCCATAATACCGTGACGTGAGTTTTACGGATCATCTCGTCATTCAAGCAGAGACTCGTCTTGTCATTGTATGTCATTTGAACCTCGCTTACAGTGGCCTAATGCCCAATGATATAGTGCCTCTGATCACTCGAAAGTTCGTAATAAATCTCGAATATGAATTCGAGATTGCTGTTTGTGTTTACATCCCTTGCACCAGATTAGCATCCAGTACTTATTTTTCCTAAATGTTGGGGAAATCACGCTGTGAACCATTTGTTCATACCGTAATTAGCACCACCAATAAGGAATGTCACACTTTTTGTCTGATGCACTGTTCTGCCATCCAGTATTAGCCGAACGAACATGCGTTTCTTTAGCCTCCATCTATTTCACACTCCGCCCTCCTAATCGATATTTGTTACACTACAAGTTCTAATACTAAGTCTTGAAGGTTCGGATGATATCCTCTCGCGTGCCAACGGAGAACGGACACCTGCCAGACTTGGGGTATGACTAGGCGTTGTCTGTGAAATCTGCCCATGTAAGGTGTCGGTAGCATTTGTAAGGGGGAGAGTTTCTTTTGGTTGTTGCCAGCCAGATCCCCTTATCATCATTATTACTATCATCGTTAGTAGCATTAGTATCATTATTATTATCATGGTCATTAATGATCAGATGTTCAAGAATGGTGGGAAGTCATTCGCATTAAGGATCACAATAGCAGTGGCTAAACATGCGTGGAACAAAATTCGGCAATTCTATCAAATTATCGATCATAAACCAGGAGTTGTACAGGACGTCCGAATCCTCGGAAGCACTGTTACACTTATCTATGTATGCGATATAGCATGATATGAGGTGACTTGGGTATGGGCAACCACCAGCAGCTTAGGTTTCGTGGGCTATTCAACCTCGAAGCACCTATCAGAGTCATCCCTCAGCGAGCAGCCGTCTCCAGAGCCATATACACAAACACTCACAACTGTACCAACACTAACCCCACGACGTCTCTTGCCTACCCTCTCTCACCACAAATCCAACAACTTGGACTCGCTAAACCACCTCTCCCCCACCCTTCCCCTCCACCAGGTTCACTTCGCCATCCTTTGCCCACTTCCTCCGGATGAGTTGCTACCCTTCCAAACCGGCCGAAGTCCACTGCCTGCTTCAAGCACAGATTTCGCGCCCACGAGACTCCATTCACTCTCACTAGCACCGACAACATCGTGCCCCCCCCCCAAAAGCCCGACTTGAAGACCGAGAACCGAAAGTCTCGTTCAGGAGCCTACAAAGAAACGCTGCGCGGCTCAATCGCGTTACGAGCCTCCAATTACTGTACCTCCCATTTCTCACAGGTGATAATGCGTCCGCAAATTCTGAATGAGAGTACCTATTCATCCAGCAGCCACAAAGCCAACATAGCCATTCCCAGAGCCCATAATCTTCTACCTATCCTTCTCAGGTGCAAACCCAAAAATATACCACCCCCGGGATCCGACACCTCCATCCTCACATGAAAAGCCGAGGTACTATCCCCAGGGATATAGAAAGAAAAGGACCCTTGACCAGCTCGCAGCGCTTATTCTCCAAAATCAGGGCACAGACAGGTATTCTAGAACACGCATCCTGACACGAGGATTGCACTCGTGGACAAGGCACCAAGGTCCAGTCATCGTTCCTAGATATCGTGAATATCGAAAGCCACGTTCTTACCCACCTCATACACCAAAGCATTACAGCCCCACATGTCGATATCACAGAGCTGTGAACTTTGCCAAGAACTGGGAGACCTCGAGTAGCGCCCTGGCAGAGTCGTGATAGGGCTGCTAACAGGTGACCTATTCCCAGCTTCTGCATAAACGGCTCGGCGTCATTTCCCAAGATAGAGTCAATCAGCAAAGCTCGTATGGCTGAGACAGATATCAATGTCCTGAACATGTGTATTTGAGCAGAGGATCTTCTCTTGGAAAGGAACTTCATCGAGTAGGATATAGAAACGCTATATAGGGTATTCGCAGGAAGGCCATCAAGGCCGGCAATGCATCGCTCAAACGCAGCAAACGCACAGCGTACCAGCGCTGCCATTCTTTCAAAATGCACCCTGATAGATACTCGGGTACCCAAGAATGAATTAAGCCCACAGCCAGAACCCCAAGATTATACCCATCACCGCGACTAAGGTCGTAGGCATACTCGACTTCGTCCCTCTAGCATTCACTCTCTGTAGCGTGATGTTCTGCGTGTCTGCAAGCATCTCTGTCGTTACAGAACCCGTCTGAGCGAGCTGATCTAGCTGCTTCGAGTACACCTTGAGGATATTCGAGGAGCGACCGGTTGGACAGAATGTTACCTCAAAGCCACCGCCAGAAGGGATGATGAAGGTGGATGTTTGATCATCAAAGGCTGAGCATCCTGTTAGTAATGGTATAGAAGTGATCAGACAAAATTGCACTGACCAAAGCTGTAGGCATCAGGACAGACTTTTTTTGCCTCCTTACTGTACAGACTGGGCTTGCAGACGTTTGGGCTGTTGTAAGAGCCGATGCAGCAATCAGAAGGGTGGTTATACTTCGCACAGGCAGAATAGCATGGCTGGAAGGTTGGACGCTGGATCTTATCATCAGGGTACGGGTAAACGCCATCACCAGGTTTTGACGGAGGATTCTGTTGCAGATCCCATGGACACCAAGTCTCGACGTCCGACATGGTCTGGGTCTGTTCAAGCGGAATTGGGTATGACGAATTCGTGCCAACAGCTAGACCAGTTGCGTCTGATGTAGAGCCTTCAGCAGCCAACAGAGCAGCAGTGCCTATGCAGATGGGGTTGGTCAGGTTTGGGGGTATGTCGGTCAATTTTGAGTTGCCGGACTCGGGGTAGAGCGACACAATACCCAGTGGGATATTATAACCATCAACGAGGGAGATGTCATAGAACGTCTGACCACTCGAAGTTGCAAGAGTAAACTCGGCTAGTGTCACTGGTGTTTGGCCCTACCCAAATTAGCGATCGCCCTCGTCATCACGGCGTGGCGACGACGCATACCCCAGCCGTACAAGCAATAATTCCACCACAATCTCCAGTCCCACAAGCTATACCATAACCAGTCACTCCCTGATAGCCCGGTGGACCAGTCCCAGCAGCATTGAAGCTGCAATTGGTCCTTCCCCAAACACGACCTTGCCAGTCTGCTCCGACTGTCATGTTTTTGGACTGGCCTGTCTGGAGCTCGAAACCTCCGCTTGACGGTGCAGTTCCTGCTTGAGTTGCTATCGCCGGGTATATAGTGTCTTCGCATGAATTCTTGACCACCAAGGGGACGGTCTGGTCGCGCTGAAGGACATAGGCTAATGGGGCGCGCTTCATGTGGTGGAGGGCATCTGCGGTTGTGGCAAGGTATAGTAGGAGGATCGAGGGTAAGGAGGGGCTTCTCAGACTTCGCGCTGAGATATGCGTTCGTGGGCTCAGAGATAGAGCCATTGTGGTTGGTCGTAGGAGGGCGACTTTCCTATGGTGAGTTACTGCACTGCAGAGGGTCGGGGCGCTAAACAATTCTATAATCTATCCAAGAATTAATTGAGCCTTCGCAAAGGACGAGACCGTCGTCGTCGCGAGTCGACGGTGAGGTGAGCTCAGCGCCTAGAGACGACCAGCGTCCTCAACGGCTTGTGTGTAACGATGCCAGACATGCTGGGATGTGGAATACACGATGATGATCAGCAGCAGAGGAGAAGAATGAATGTAGGCCAATCAATGCAAAAGACGTTGTGTTTGCAGGCAGAGAAAGCAGATCGACCCGCGCGATGCCGGCCAAAATCTCAAGATTCAGGGTCCTTCCTGCCAAGGCTTGGTTGGCAAGCCTCAGGTTTTTGGCAGCTGCCACCATCACGTTTTCCTCATCACCGTTCGAGAGTTGACGGCTTATTGTTCTTATCGTGAATGAGTACACGTAGTGCGTCGAAGAATGAGGTTCTATCTGTACGGCAGTAAGCTACCTGGGATTCAGCCAGAGCGCTGCACTTATCGGTAATCCATTCGGCGACCGACGATGGAAGAGTACAAAAAACCGGTCTTTCTCATCATTCCCTCGTTCGTTACTCTCGTTCAACTGCTCTTGTTGGTACTGTACTCTCTTCACTTTTTATCGACGAAATACTTATGCCTCATGGATGCAGCAGCGCTCGACTGGCGCCGGATCCAGTGCACCATCACCGCACACTGCAATCCTGTAGCGATATATCGGTAGACGACAGGCAAGTTCATGGACTTGTATCACTGCATCTCTTTTGTCATCAGTGATTGGTTTCGTGAAGCTATTCTGCGGTCGGATCCCTTTTCTTGGCGGTCGCATATAAAGCCCGCACATGAAGCCTGTCCACTGGAAGAAAATACACGTGCGATGCAATCACTTGTTCAAGAATGGTGAATTAGATATTCAGAAATCACAAGGCTCTTGCATTAGGTGGTATATTATAAGTGCAGAGCAAGCGACCCCCGAGGGAAATGCTGAACGTATTTACATGCTTGGAAGACGAGCTACCTCGAGGCGAGCCACGTGATATTATTCCAATTTTCTTTGATAATCAACCTCCAATCGACACCACTAAGATGCAACACGGTACAGACTCCCCATACACTCCGACTTCCCTTCGACCCCGATCTCGTTCTCTTACAGCACAAAAGCCACAGCAGCGAGAGCGACCACACCAGCGACGGACCCGCCGAGCTGGTTGGCGGCGCCCTTGAAGGAAGCAGGAGAGGGAGATCCCATGTTGACGGTTGGGCTGGTTCCGTTCGTGCCGATGCTGCTAACGATCAAGGATGGGCAGGGAGTGGCTTCTGACATCGATGGCGCGGTGCGAGTAATCATCTTGTCCGGTGCTGCCGAAGGGCAGGATGTTCCGCAGGGTGCGGTGACGGTAGACTGCGGAAGTCAGCATCTGTTTATGTACAAGTGTATGCGAGTCCACATTTGGGGTAAGAAAGGGCTATTCACCTGGGCGTTCGCGCCAACAGCCACGAGGGCAAGAGCTGCGATGAAGAACTTCATGTTTTCGAGTTGGGTATCCTAAAGAGTAAAAGATGGACTGGTAAGTGGTGTGGAAAGAGTGTAGGTTGACTCGGTGAGTGAAAGATTGATTTGGTACTCAGGACTCTGTCGGCGTTGAAAAGATGGGAAAAGAAGAGGGAAGAGGGAAGAGGGAAGAGGGCAAGGGAAACAGAATGCATGCAGGTACGGCGCACTCCAGTTTCAACCTAACAAAGCCCTAAAAGGACCCCTGCCCTAGTAGCGCAGCTTCCGGGCTCCGGAGAATGGAAAACAAGAGCAGGTTAGCGCCATTGGGAGAAAGACCAGGCCCAAAAGTGAGGTCACAGCAAATTGCGTGACACAGAAAAAGGTTAGAAAGAGATGAGATCAACAAGGAAATTGCTGCAACCAGGCGCGGGAAAACTGGACCCCTCCGCCCAATTCGGCATGGTGGGGAGGGATTGGCTTGTAACCGCGCCTCAGAGTGTCCTCAAGGAGTTTAGCGATATGCACGGAAGCTGATTTGCCCGCAAAGCTACTGCAACAGACTCTGGGGTAGCTTCTTAGCGCGACGGTGAGCTGGACCGAAGAGGGAAAGATCTTTTACCATGCGCGCTATTCATTCTTGACTATTGGGTGCAATTTTACTTCCCTGCATACCTGTTGGCCCTTTGTCGCGACGTCAACAAGCTTGGCCATCATGTGCTTGGTTCGAGTTTGCTAGTCTCCTTCGGTTGCCCTACTTTCCGTTGACCTGAAGCTAAGGTACTTTAGTTCAGATCGTCCATTTCCCTCATCTTTTGTTCCCAAAAGTCCCCTCTTCTTTCCTACCTTTCCTCTTTACCTTCTTATCACAGCAATCAATAACAGCTTCATTCTCTCTACACGCTCCTTGCTGTTTCAATTATTTTATACTATACAATAACTTGATCGTTTAATCAGAAGCTATGAAGGGCACTTTCGCTGTTGCAGCTCTCGCTGCTGGTGCCATGGCTGCACCAACCATGAGCAAGTAAGTTCGGACGAGAAGACCATACTCAAAAAAGTGCGACCGTCTAACAATTCCTCAGCCTGAAGCTCATCCGTCAGGCAGCGCCAGCCGTCACGGACGCTGACATCCTCAACTACGCCTTGACACTGGAGCACCTCGAGAACACCTTCTACCAGGAAGCCCTCAAGAACTTCACCAAGGCCGACTTTGCCAGCGCTGGCTTCGACGCAACCTTTTACGCCGACCTGCAGACAGTTTCCGCGGACGAGAAGACCCACGTCGCCTTCTTGACTGCCGGTCTCACCAAGGCTGGCGCAACCCCTGTGGCCGCCTGCAAATACAACTTCGGTGTCACTGACGTCAAGAGCTTCGTTATGACTTCCTCCATCCTCGAGGGTGTTGGTGTCAGCGCCTACTTGGGTGCCGCAGCCGACATCATGAGCGCTGAATACTTGACCGCCGCCGGCTCGATCCTGACTGTTGAGTCCCGCCACTCTGCATACATCCGTGCCTCCCTCGGCGAGAGCCCATTCCCATCGCCATTCGATGTGCCCCTGTCTCTCAATGAGGTGTACACTCTGGCATCTGCCTTTATCGTGTCTTGCCCATCCAGCAACCCAACTCTCCCAGTCAAGGTAAGCTTCCCCAAGCTTCCGCGCCAAGATATGCTCCAGAGTAACTTTCACGTAATCTTACTTACAATTCGTCATAGGCTTTCCCAGCGCTCATCTCTGCCCCAACCAACGGTAATATCACCGCCGGCAAGGAGATCACCCTTTTGACCCCTGGCTCAATCATTACCCCCGCCGTCTCTGGCTCCCAAATCTACGGTGCTTTCATCACTGTCACCGGCCCAGTCTTCGCCCCGGCCACCGCTGTTGACGGAGGTTTCACCCTCACTGTGCCAATGGCACCAAATGGCAGTGCCCCTATCAGCGGCCAGACTTACGTCGTCCTGACTGGTTGCAACACCACCGTCTCTGACGAGACTGTCGCTGCCGGCCCTGCCGTGTTTGAGGTCGGCCCGTTGTAAAGAACCCTTTTTGGATATTGAAATGACAGGGTGAGGACGAGGAGACGAAAAGCGGAGAGTCATTGGAATAGCGTTTTAAGGAGGCTACTGTAAATAGTGTACTTGGAGATGCGAGTCGTATGGTCGCATTATTTACAGACTAATTCTAATAATTCAAACAATCACTGTTATCCTTGTCTACTTTCCGCGACAGTTGATGACTATTCTGGCTTCCTCTTCAAGTCGTGTTCGCCATCATCACACCAGCACAACAACAATCATAACAATACGCCCTGGAAATGTGGAATTACCAACTCGCGTCAGAACCGTGGGCTTCATCTCCACAGCAATGTTAGTTCCTTTAATTTCCTTTGGAGCTAAGAATGTCTCAAACAATTGACCTTTTTGGCCACCGCGCTAAACTTCACACATACGCTATTGCATTTGAATTCCGCCCCTTTCCTAAGTTTGACATCCCAGGAAATTAAAGTATGAGAGCGCGTATCACAAATGAAAACGCTGGGGTTCTGACGGAGATATGATAGATCTAATACGTCGGATCCTACGGCGTAAAGGATATGAATTGTTGCCTGATTCTCGGCTGCGATCGGGAGTCTGTTTCGTCTGGTGAGGTGAGGGTTGTGGATAGCGATGGTAGAAAAAGGAATGATATTCTTTACCTTTGTACCTCCGAGATAATGCAAGCTTTGCTGCCGTCGTGTGATTTAGCATGCTCAAGTCCAACGCGACTTCTTGACAATCAGGATTTCCCCACTACAAAAAGCTAACTCTATGTATAGTACCTTACCTCTAATACATAAATTTAAAGGAGTAGATAGCTCTACGAAAGGTAATTCTAACGTACTAGGAACTAATTAATGAGGCTTACTCTTTTTAGTAGAGTCAGATTTTAAGATTCTGGCCAAGATTTTAACCCCTTATAGTTTTCTTAATTAGTATCCGAATTAGTTAACTCCGACTGCGTTAAAATCGTCTTTCGTAGAGCTATCTAACTCATATAGAATTCATGTATTAGAAGTACTATACGTAGAGTTGGCTTTTTGTAGTGGGAAATCCTGAATGCCAAGAAGTCGCGTTGGACTTCAGCATGCTGAATCCTAGCTGCTGCTATTAAGTAAAATCACAGAATCCACTTCGACTATTTGCGATTTCTTTACTACAACTTTCTCTTCGACGCCATCACATTGTCCAAACCGAAGCACTCCATCAATAATCCCATTTTGACACCCTCTACTACTCCAGCCCTTCCCACGCAATTCCTTCATATACTCCTCAAAAAACCCCAGGCGTCAAATACCCATCATCGTTCATTTCCACATCCCCATTCTCAATAAGCGGCTGCATCTCAAACAGGCAAGAAAATGACACAAAACCTCCACTGCTCTACCGTCACCTCTCCCTCACTTCCCACCACCAAGCACGTTATTCACATCATTCTGATACTGCCCTAGCACCCAACCACAAAACTCTCCACTCGGACTCGCTTCTATATGTAAAACCGTCGCTGCGTCGTTCCGAAATACATCCTCCACACTCTCTACTATCTCTCAGCACCTTTCTGCTGCACTCATACACCTACATCGCCAAGCCCACTTTGGTTCGCCAGAGAATCAATCGGGCGAGATGATAGACGGGATGATCATTCGGTACCTCAAGCGGTTATATTCGTGAGCTCCGAGCCCCCCATGGCAGGCTATCTGCACCTCTTAAATTCCCAATGGGGCTCGTCTGGCGAGGATGAGAGATAATAGTGTTCATGTTGTTTCGAAAATCATGTCACTGTCCACGTCGGTAAAGTTTTGTTCCATGCCCTAATTCTTTTGCGTCATATCGTTATGAGTGGTCTGCGCCAGTCGTTGGCGTGAAGTTATCTGAATATTACCAATTGTTGATGCAACATGGTTTGGCTGACCGTCTGTGAGGAAAACGTCGCTTCAATCGTGTTTGGGAGGGTGCGGTCTCGGGCTGCATTGCGTTGGATGGCTGTGCGGCGTGGAAGGGGGAACCAGGCCTAGGTGAGGTTTGAGATTGCTGAGTTCGCAGTGATGAAGATTGGCTATTTAGCATTAGCGGGGTAGAGGTTTGCCTTTTTGTGAGATGGGCTTGGTCTAGATTCGTGAGGGACATTGCTTTTGTTATTGAGCGCAGAGAAGACGATAGGATGGCCAGTCGGGTGGCAGGCATTCGGTGCTGCAGTACTTGGTTGGACGACACATTCTGCACATTTGGGCCGTGGAGTATTGCAGCTCGTGTAGGACGATGCCATGTTGAGGTTGATGACTAAGACCTCGAAAACAAAGCACGGGAAGGGACATGATTATAGTGATGATGTACTATCAACAGAAAACATTTAAGATGACCAATCGGCTTCTGACAGGAAGTGACACGATACTGTGCTGGCATGCGGGCTCCCTCTGCAACTACAGCCACCTGCATGTCCGACCCAATTAATTACTGGGTACGCTTCACTTGACACATTGTTTTCGACATCACAAGCAAGGCCTTTGAGTAAGAAATGTTGTTAATCGAAGTGGGTGCTCCGCAAATGCTGTAGTAGCTACAACTTTATAAAGGTGGTCGAAATGAGCGAAGTGTACTGAAGTGAGGGGGCATATGACTCCGACGAGGTCGAGAGACTATGCTACTGACTTACGAGAGAAGAAGTTGGGTGACAATACCTAGTTTGGAAAAGGTTTGGGTAATCTGCCATGAGATTGAGAGGCACGTGTAGTATCCAATCGGTTCATAGAGGTCTCGCATGCAAGCGATTCGACGTGATCGTTTATGATACCTCTGCTTCAAGGCCTTCTTCGGCGCGACTAGAAGCTAGCGATATACATCAATAATGCTCCTCAAGTAGGAGCTGCAGATGTTCGCGTTCTCAAGAATCTTCAACCAAGCAACTTGCAATGCCCTAGCATCCTTCTCGACATCCAAGCACCAGTCCTAGCCATTAATCCTCCTCAGACCACAGACAAAGAATCATCCAGCCCAGATCTCGCAGCAGGCTGACACCCTTTGACCTTGTCCAGCTTAGCAATGTAGTCTGCTCCAAGATGGCCATGCCGACAGTAATCCTCTAGTCCATCCTCTCCTAATGCCGCGACCAAGTCTTTGATGCTGTATAGGAATCCCGAGATGTATTCGAGGCAGGATCGTTGGAATTCCGACCACTTGCGAGCCGCATGCGAGGCGCCAACACCTAGGTCACAAGATCAGCAAACAAATGGTGTCGTAGCAACTCATGGCAAAACACAAGGGGCCACGTACCTGCTCTGAGAATGACTAGAACAATGCCCCTGCCGCCGAACATACGAGCAAGATTAAGCCAATTTTTTCCAGCATAGAAATCCGACTTGTGACTTTCGAATATCTCCTCTTTCTCCTGATGGGTAACATTCCCAGCTTTAGCTATCGCCAGATCTGCCAGAATAATCAGGTGAGTAGCTAGAAGCGGGCCAAAAATAAAATAGTCAGTCTTTGCTATGTAATTGTCCTCTTTGACCTTAGCATCTACCGATAGATAGACCTTCATTTGCCCGTAGGCACGATGAATCTTAGCATCGATACTGCGCGCTTTGATGGTCTCTAGAGCACAGAGGATGTCATCTGTCTTGGACATTTTCCATAGCGAAGGCATCTCGGTCCGGCTTCCTGGTACCTCGAGTCGGTTTTCCAGGAAGTCCAAGAGCTTCGATTTGGTCTTACTGAACTTGAGTAGAGCGCACTCATTCAGTATATCCGTAAAATCGCTCTCTTTTTTGCCGGGGAATCGTGAGCGGGATAAGAATTCGCGGAGACAATGAGCCTTGATCGGCCCAACGACACTCTCTGTGTTTCTGATTATGCCGACTTCTTTCTCATACCTTGCGCCTGTTCTGACTGTCCATGGATCTTCGATCGCGCCAGTCTCGTCAGGATGAGAGGTAACATTGCCAGTCTCCTCATCATCGTGATCCTCTTCAGCGCTTTCTGGCGTTCCTTCGCTCGACGTGTGCGATGCCACTTCCCCACTCTCAGGTATAGATCGCTGAGGGGATGATAACATAGAGGTCAAACGTGTTTCAGGACTATCTGCATCGCTAATACTTCCCAGTTCAGAGCCCACGCAGGGCGAGAAGAGCTCAATGGTTGATAGTGGAACTGAGCGTCCTTCAGAGGAATCGCGCCCGTGACTCTGAGTGTGCGCAACATAATTCGGCACGCCATTTGTATGCAGAGGGCTGGCTGTCGTGCCTCCGAGCACACGTTCCGGCAATGTTGCCTCGGGTCCGGGTCTCGGTGTGGACAAGCCCTGCTTGTGAATCAGATAAACAGCCAATCTTCTTGCTCAAAATTTTTTGAGCTAGCTTACCCGGATCGTGGAAGGTCCAACTATAGTTTGAATTGGTTGAAAGGTCGTCGCTGGCTGGTGAGTATGCTTAAATCGCTTGGTAGGCCTGACCGCATCTTGTGAGGCATCTGCTTTCTGGTTCTTCGCCGCCTCTGCCTCTTCCAATGTCTTCTGAGCAGCTGCCGCTTTCCTCGTCGCATCCGCGGCCTTGTCCAGTATCTTCTGAGAAGCGTGACACTCGTCCACCAGAGCATTGAATAGCGCAATCGTTTCGCTAGGTGCATGCTCTGCTGTGGCATGCAAAAACGCTCTGAACTCTTTGCTCTCTGCAATTCTTGTCATGTATGTCGGGTTGGAGTGCTTTTCGGCACTCTTTCCCATCTGCCATAGTGTATCATCCAACATCAATGTATGTGGTGAAGGTGCCATGATTCACTTGACCAAAGTAGGGGAGAGTAAGGTGAGGTGAAGATAGATTCAAAGAAAAGTAGCAGAGGGTGTAATGTGGAATTCAAAAAAGACGAAAGTGAAATGAGCTTGCAGATTGTTTGATTCGAAGAGAATGAGACGGGTGAGGTCGCAATGAATGACAAATCTGCTAGGTAGCAGATATGGTTGCCATTAGCAGAAGCTGGTCTGACCTAGGATTTATTCACAAGCCTGTAAGTCCGGTACTAGGATGAGGTTCCTGTATGTTATGAGGTATGAACAGGTGTAACGAATGAAATATGAACATTGAAAGAGAGTAGAAGATCCCCATAGAAGAGTGGTGATGTGTAAGAAGGAAGAAAAGGATGGAAGGACGCTCACAATTATAGAAGACCAGTCACGCTAGTTGCTAGCTTCTTCACTACGAGAAAGGAAGGTGCGGTCAGGACTCATTAGAGTGAAGACCATAGTAGAGAAGATGGTGCTTTCCGGCCTATGATCAAAGTACAACAGAAGTTAGTGACCACTATCTCGAGTACAGGGGCGTATCACCTACCTTTACTGCCTTGAAAACCTGCCCACCTTCGCTTTCACGAGACACAAAACTACCATCTCTCAGGTAGGTCACCCTCAAAGGTGACAGTTCCTGGCACTGCCTTAACTACCTTTGCAGCCGATCTAGGGTGATCTACCCTCCAGCTCATAAATCATGAGTTCCGACTCATTTCCAGTCACATAAAAACCTCAGTCATCTTACCATCCGAATATCCTCCTTCCAACGCCAGATCAACTACAACAGCACAATCTGATCTTGAGCATCCCGCCCTTCCAGCAACTTTTCCCCACTGCTTGAAACACCTCATGCAGAATGATGGCTCCTTACCCTTCAGCTGCCACGTTTCCAGCGCTGCCTCGACTACGTTCGTACTCAAAACTAGCCACCTTACCATCCCCCCAACACATGCCCCCCACTAGCACATAATCCTAAACGAGCACATAATCTTGGGCAAATTCCCTTCAGCTGCCATAGTTCTACCATAGCTTCGGTTGCAATCGCCGCTCTCCTTCAGCAATTCACCCTTCCACCTGACAGGAAGTTGGTGTTGGTGGGCTTCGACTCGTGTTGCCTTTCCCTCAAGCTGTGACATTTCTCATGTGCGCATTCGAACAACATCTTAGGCGCTTTATCTTGTAGCTGATGTTTTCGGGCGCTGACTTGATTGTATTTGCATAGGATATTGGGCATCGTCCCTTTTAGCTGGCGGTTTCTAGCGTTGATTTAGTTGACCCTTCGAGCTGACAGCTGCATTTTGTAAAGACGAATATAAATATTTAGCGCTGTGCAGCAACGGAAACCCGGAAAGAACAGTGCGGACAGGATGTAATAAATATTTCACTCATGCTAAATTCTATTCAACAAGCATCATGAAATCATCATACCTGTCTGCCCCCATCATAGTCTCAATACCCTATGCACGTCGACGCCGGATTTTGCGACATTAGGAGCCGACATAAGGAAGAAGTTTTGTAAAAGAATGAGGGTATTTATATCTGTCCAGAGGCCCCACCTCTTGATCATTGTTCGTCGGGCTTGTCTTGCCTTGACGTTCTTCGTTGACCCTGCTCGTAGCTTCGTCTCCTTCCTCCCCACAATCGAGAGTTTGCGGATATAATACATTTACCTGAATCTTGCAGTGCAGCGGCCCATGACTTCGCCTTGGCAGACGAGCTCCGCGTTGAATTCGCTGCCGTCGAGGGCGAGGAGAATGTCGAAGTAGACGCCTGTAATTCAATTGTTATTAGTCCGCTCGATGCAAGTGGAAGGGCAGTATTGTGGGCAGGGATCACTGACGGTAGAATGTTCCTTGTGGTGTGTCCATTCGCTCAAAGTCCTTCTCTAGATTCTTGCGCGACAGATCCGATGTAAGAGTCACGACTTCCTTGATGCCTGTGTGATAGAGGTCAGTCTACTGCATCTTACCCGCCAGACAGGAACAGGTTATGGCTTACGAGGATCCTTGGTATACTCAGGACAAACATCCTCATCACAAGCATACAAAATATCCTCATACATCAACGTCGCTCCGGGCGCCACCTGCCTAAAGAAAGACACCTTCACCGGCTCCCCAATCTTGACCCTCTGTCCCTTCTGCACGAAAATCTGCCTCGTGTATTTGCATCGGTCTTTACCATCCAAACTGGGCACACGGTACTGTTCTGGATGATGGCCCTCTTTGAAAGGCTGCAGGGTTGCCATCAAGTAGTGACGACGAGCTACACGCGATGTGATGACGCGCTCGGTAATACCGGCTGTGACGGCGCCCTTGACAATGGCAGCGACAGAGTCCATGGGACGAACGACTTTGGCTTGGAATTGAGGAGGGACATGGAGTTTAATTTGTTGGAAGAGGTATTCGGAGGCACCGAAGCCGCCGACGACAAGGACGTTCTGGAATCTGTGTTAGTAAAGAGGACGGGTACATCGCGATAGGAAGGGGTGAATTACTTGTAGGATTCTATTCTGTGCTTGGATGGCGATGATCTGATTGCGCACGAGCTCAAGGATGCGGTTAACGACCGGCTCGAAGCATTGCAGAATCTCCTCGTTCGTGAATGTCATGCAGCCTTCCTCGATACCAGCTTCAGGAAACTCGGCTTCGATGCCAACGTCAACAGCCCATTTCTGGCCATTATTTCGGAAATCCGCCTTTATCCTGTTCTCAAAGTCCATAATACACTTTGCGTAAACCTTGCCAGCAGTCTTTGACCCATCTGGTAGCTTCATCTTGCGAATCTTCGCCCGGAGGATGTTGCTGAAGTTTCTGTTCAAGGCTGTTGAACCGCATGAATCTCCTGATCCAGCTGTGCATTCGGCAACCGTAAATGGTGTCTCTTCTTCAACCTCGTAGGCGATCAAGTCGACGGTCCCCCCTCCGCAGTCGACAATGAGGACAGCGTCTCGAATCTTGAGATTGAGTAAACCAGTCTTCGAACAGAACATCGCGGCGGCTTCGGGCTCCGTAATCAAAGTCAGCCTGTTGTCGTTCTCGTCTCGTAGAAATCCTGCTTGTATTGCCGCAGCGCGAGTCGCAGCCTTGCCGGCATCATTCCAGATAGCGGGTACCGTCAGGAAGTATCGGATGTTGCGCTCTTCTCGGTTGAAGACTTCACCCAAAGTTTTTTGTAATTGATTACGCATGGCCTGCCGTAGTTTGAAGAGGTAATCTGCTGCAACGTCGATTTCTGACTTTCCGGGTGGAAGAGGAGGAAGGTTTATGGGGTCGATGTATGTGTTTCCGGAAAGCATGAGCTGTAATTTGAACCATTCCACTTTTTGCACACCTGGTTTTGGGTATCCTGTGGGGGCGAGAGCGTCTGCAATGTCTGGTCCCCATCCGACGACTTTTTGGTATTGGTCGTAGTACAGCACCGTGGGTATCTGTGAACGTCAGCACTAGCCTTGTGATCACTGTAGAAATTTAATTCTGCCTTTTGCTTCGTCTGGTTTCCTGCACCAGGCCATTCTGTGATAATGTCCTCTTTCGCCTCGGTATTAGTCGCAAAGGCAAAGGCTACGCCTGAGAAGGTAGTTCCCTAAGACTGTCAGTACGAGATGTAGATAACTTTTCTATATAGATGCTTACGAAATCGATGCCAACAATCAGTTGCGCTTTACTTCTCCCCGCACCTTCGACCTCGACTGCCTGGCCTCGACCACCGTACTGTCCTAGTGTTGGTTGAGGCGCACCCATGCTCTGGCCTTGTCCATATCCACCTCCATACCCAGGTGGTTGCGCAGTCCCTCCCAGCGCTGGATGGCCTTGAGGGTATGCTCCTGTGCTGATAGGCGGTGGATGATGGGCTAATTGTTGCTGGCCCGGCGGCATAGGACTTGTAGCTCTTGGAGCATTAGGATTGTATGTGTAGCTTGGCGGGCGACCAAGGCCGCCTGGATTGTTCATTTGCGGAGGATTATTGTTGATTGGGAGGCTTGTGGTCGAAGAGGTGCTACCAGGCGGTGTATGAGACCCAACGCCGTTGGCAGTGGAGACTGAGGGAGCGAGAGAGGTGGTGCTAGGCTGTGGGGTGGGGCCTTGTCTGCTGGGATTGCGCTTCGAACCAAAGCCTCCGAAACCTTTGAATCGTGAATTCATCAAGTCCATTCAAGGAGGGGAGGGAATATAAGGATAGGCAGGGTGGTGCGTAAGATGAGGCAAGAAGGACGGCAAAGAAAGGGTTGGCGCTGCGTAAGACGAGACAGGACTGTGTCCGGCTGAGAGGTGGGGATGGCTAATGGCTAGGAGCAGGGAGGCTAGGTGCTAATGGCGGTTGCGTTCTTTAAGGTAGGGAGGAAGGACTAGAAGCCCGAGAAGCCAGGACTAATCTGCCCTATCCGTCAAACGAGGACCCGGGAGGACTAGGGCCCAGGCGGTGCACCATTATGATAGCAACCTTCAGAGGGCGGAGCCAGTTGGATACAGTGATACAACGGTAGAGATCGAATTACCATCTGCCATCGTATCTAGGAGCCAACAGATTTGATTTCCCCGCTCGGCATGAGGACGTCGTTGACGGAATCGCATATGCAACATTACACGGTGGGACTTTATGCGACAAAAGCTAAAATGCCTACGCGAAACTGCTGGATCTTACATCAAGCTACTTCTTTTGTCTACAAGAGCCACTGGTGCTGATTCGCCCAAACTCGTGTGTGTGTCTCATGCTTTTCTAGGCGTTCACAGCAAGGAGTCTGTAGGATTGCTTTGTAGACCAAGGTCGAGACTATGGAGGCTGCAGAGGCATCAGAAGGTTGTTGATGCCTAATCTCGGTCATCATCAAACCTCGAACAAATCATTGGCGCCGCTCTCAACATCATTCACGACATGCTTTGAAATCCACCTAAGATTGTCCCCTTCCTCCAGAATGATCGACGAAAGGATAATCATCTGACAGAGTCCTCTTCCTCGCTACCCAATGAGCGTTCCTGTATACATTGTGCAGCATGCTGTTCGGATTCTGTATATATCCTGACATGTCATTCCTAATCCTTGGGTCATACGGTGAGAGAGTCTCTACTTCGAACCCATACTGCGTCACGAGCCTTCGCACCTCCTCGTCGGTAAGCTCGAAGCTCCCGGGTTCCTCGATCCCTGGTGTGTCTCCCATTCGCTTGTTCTTCTTTGAATCATCGTATTCGCCTGGTGCTCGATCTCCAAAGTGCCACAGCAGTGGCCCATGGTTGATCCATATCCCACCTTCCATGAGACAATTCCGTACAGTCTTGATGTATCTTATGAGATTTGGGGCCGTGTCGATGAAGAACACTGTCGCGACGACGTCAAATCTATGTCGGTTCATTGGTTGAGAATAGAGTACCACAAAGTCGGCGGCTGTCATACTCATTCGATCAGTAGGATCCATCGCTGACCCTTCAGGGCTTCTCAACCCACTGCTGGGGTGTACATCTGGTATCTTCACACTCATGAGCTGGTCTTCCCTATTCCTCACATTCGAAAACTCCAGCGCAAATGGGTAAAGATCGTGCTGCTGTCCTTCAATTGTGTGATTCAGAATCCAGTTGCTCGCCATTAGCTGATGGTACGAAATCTCGTTCCCTTCCACAGAATATCCATGTCGGCAAATTTCGAACACAAGGCGACCAAGACCAGCTCCTGGGACAAGGATCCGCATGTCTTCTTTGTTCCCCACGTGGCCAATCTCGTGCGCTCGGATCTCGTTCACAACGGGGTCGTAGCAAGCCGCGCGCTCAGCGGCGCCTTCGGCACTCCAGTCGCGGTACAGTTGGCGGATGGTTGAACGTGCTTTGTCGAGGTCGTGGGGCATGGCTGCTCCGTCTGTCTCGTGGCTCTCCAGCTTAAATGGTTGGACTGCTGACTTGAGTATTTCGATTGCGATGTCAGCATTTACGTCGATGGCTTCGTCGACCTTATCAAGGGTTGATAGTAGGTTGAATGGTGGCGCGGCTAGCATCTGCCATGTTGCTGTTGGGCAGGCATAGAGATTTTGGCGGCGGCGGTGGGTCACGTTGAAATGTTGTGTTTTGCGGTATTGACTACCACCCCACCACGAGTTAGCCGTTGTATAACTTTCAAAACAAGGTTATGAATTGGTTGATAGGCTGCGAAACGATGCCAAGTGATCCTAGAAGACAAACATATCTCATGGTCTATACACGACTCAAACAAAGGCTGAGATCAACGGGAATGATTCAAAAATTAAAGGCTTCCTCGCAAGGCTACTCACCGGAAGGAATCGTGAACAGAGTAAATCAATCTTCTCTCCTCAACATCTGCCAATGGATCATAGTCCCCTCTTATTTCTGGTATTTGTTTAGTCATTTTTATCAATATTTACGCAGTCCGGTATATTAATACATTGTGAAAGAACTCACCCTAAGATCAGTTGAAGCGAACCCAGGCGCCCAAGCCTTGATAGGGCTGACCCCATTGGGGCTTAACGCCCCAGGGCGCTAGAATGGGAGTCTCCCAGGGGCGGCTCCGGGGTAGCCCTAGGGTCCTCGTTGAAATATTTTTGGCCAGGGTGTGGGCTTGTAGATCACCAATCTTGGACTCTATACATATTGTCGCACCATTTGACAGGGTTAACGAATGCCTTGTGTCAGTCTCTGGCATGCCACTCATCATGGATGCTCCATCCCAGCCAACCCTCTTCGCGCCCTCCGCTCCCAGCGCAAACCTCACAACTCCAAATCTCACACCCCACCACCTCTCCATCCCCCTCCCCCTCTCACCCCACACAATCCTCCACCTACAAATCACCCCTCTCGCAACCTCAACTCTTATCTTTCTCACAACCATCGATCCCTCTACCAGCTCCTCCCTCAGTGCCCTCGGCTCATTCGTATACGCACTGCCTAATGTTGGTCTCCCTTCATCCTCTCCTCTTTCCGCCTTTCCCTACCGCCTCTATTCCCCACACCCACCAATCACACCGTTCATACCCTACCCCAGCTGACCTCGACTTCTTGATGGAATTTGTAGCGTTTCCAACCGACCGAACCCCTCAGCACGCCTCTCTACTCTGTCCCTGGGAGCATCGATTTCGCGACTAGAGTCGCCAAGATCCTAGCTAGGCGGACTCAAAAGCCGGTGTATGTGGGGTGTAGTGCCAACTTCGGGGGTGCAGGGGGAATTGAGGAGGAGATGGAGGGGGTGAGGAGGGCTGTTGAGGGGGTGATGAAGACGCTTGATGAGCAGGATGCATGATGAGGTGGCAAAAAGGATCCGTCATGGGATACATCAAGATGCCAGGGGTGCGGTCAGAATTACTTTGCATGATGAGACTCCTAGTCGGGCACGACAAGATTGACGCTTTCGGAAGTCTCGAAAAAGACCTCACGGAGCCCAAATCCTGTCATGTTGTCGGAGATTAGAGCTGTGGACATGACGAATCAATCGCATAGTGAGTCGAGTTTCCATCGCATAAGGATAATCTCGAGCCGGGTATGGAGGAGACCATGCTCTACGAAGCTTCGAAGTAAGCCCTGCCGAGCTGCTGTGGCGATTAGGTCATGTCGTAGCATTTGGGCTGTTAACTTGACGAAATGTCTGGACAACGAGAAGCGATGGGCGTCATTGTTTTTGAATGAGAGTGTCAATGGGCAATGTTTTATCGAAAAAACAGTAGCAGTGGACGCAATTCCTGTAAAGGATGAGCACCAGCGGAAGCCGTTCTATCGAGAAACGAACAGCGTAATGGGCCAATATACGCTTTGTAGAGTTTCTATGCAGACCAGATCGAGTTATCTTAACGGCAGAAACATACATTCTTATCGGAGGCTCGAGCTGTGAATTAATGAATTATTCGACGTCGTTCCATTGAAAGACACACTTGAATAGACGACATTGCAGCGCAAGATGAGCAATAATAGATACTAACCTGTTGAAGGATGAGTATCTATGGACGTGATTCTAATGAAAGACGAGCAGTAAGGTACGCCATTCTATTGCATGATGAGCGTCAACAATACTATTCTATTCCATGATAGGTCCCAAGGGATACTATTCTGGTGATTCATGACTACCAATAGTAATTATCTTATCAAAAGATGAGCAGCGATCTAGTGGCATGAGCCTAAAAAACGTTACTTTTATGCAAAGACGAGCATTAATAAGTGCTAGTCGTTTAGGCTATGATTCTAGATAGCTGTGTTACTTGGAAACATCTCTGTTAATAGTCCGACTCTGTTCCAAGATGAGCAGCATAACCTGCCCTACTTCTGAATCATGAGTCTGATGGATGTCGTTCTATCAAGGGACGAGCAGAAATGGACGCATTTCTGTCGAAAGACGAGTATCAATGACACTAATTCTATTAGAGGAAGATTTTCGATCTGACGCTAATTCTAATCTGCATGCAATGGTGTATGATCCAAAAGGGCAACGCACGAGGTTATGCGCATCAGAAGTGCGGTTTTGGCAGCTCAACCGAGTCACGTATCAACATCGAAATGCTCGACTACTCCCAAATCCGCCACAAGTCCCGCTCTAGTAGTCCAGGGAATGGTCGTCACTGCACCTGGACGAAGTCGCCTACGAACTCATCGTAATTCATAAAGAGGTCCTCGACCTGGTTTTGCTGGCTACTGTCAAGGTTCATAGCATTGCTAGTAGCCTTGGTAGCTGATCCAGTATTCCTTCGATGGGTCACTGGGCTCGCCGACCTGCTAGTAGCTCTCTCCATTCCTGACTTGCGTTGGCCGCTGCGAGCATTTACAGTGTAATGGGCAAGCAACTCAGCGTGCCTTGCCGCCCGTCTACGTGAAGGCCTTGCCTTTGTCGAATCCTTAACAGAATACCCAGCCTTCATAGCTGCTGCATTGGTCGCTTTCGAGTTCGATCCCAGTCTCTTAATAAGAGCCAGCAACTCAGCGAATTCATCATTCATCAGATCACGAGGCAGGGCTAAATTTCTAGCACGTTACGCTAGTGATTTTTCCACCATTCAGAGCGCGTCCACGAAGTCTTTGTTGCCCTGCGCGTCCACCTTTCGCCCACTCCAGGGGATGAGTGCTGCTTTCTGTCGAAAGAGCTGTGCTCTCTTCGTGAGAATGTTCGAGCCGTAGATCGGCCTGCGACCATCTGAGGAGTCCGTGGTTCGCATTCATGCTTCGATGTCAGGAATTTGAGCCTAAATCTCGGCGCATCCAGGCTTCCACCCTCCAGCCTTCAACGTTGGAAGATATGCATATTGGGAGATGTTTGATATCGCGGATTGGATTGCCTTCCAGGTCAGTCACGACGTATCCTGAAATTTCATGATACCGAGCTTGTAATCTGGCGTCGCCCTTGGTCCTGCCACTGCTTTAAGACAGCTGGTCGAAGATTAAGCTCAAATGGCCATGCTTTTTGAGCCTGAAAATTGTGGTTTGGTCACCTCGGCTTGCTCCTCTTCTAGGCTCGCTGACTGATATCTAGCAGTGAAGGAAAAAGGACAAAAAATGGATCTTTAGATACCATATCCGTCAGCAGGAGTTTCCGAGTCCGCTCAATTTGACCCTAGACCCCAGAGCTGCCAGTGGGACAGTCTCTCCACGTATCTATCGTCAATGTTTTCATCTTCGTACGTGTCCAAATCTCCACTCCTGTCCGAGGACGAACTCGCCAAAGTATCACCAGGACCGAGAGACCCCGCGAAATCGAGCAATACGAAACAGACCAGCCGAGGTCCCCGGACGCATTTTTTCGACGAGGCTGAGCAATGGATAGGAAGGATGGCGTAGTCTTAGGTTTTGTTGAGCCTTTATTGGCTCAAAAATTTTCTTGTCACATGCCATGCGAGACAACTCACAGGCGTACCTTTCGTCGTTTTTAGACAAGAGCTGTGATAGTGGCAGCGAATGCTTACAATTGGGATCTTCTGACGATGCAACACCGCTTGAAAGGTATGATGTTATGAGGAAGTATTGACACAAAAGCAGAATCACGTAGATGAACATCGCGTCCAGAGCACTCTGGTATTACTACTATTAATGTATTTCTATTCTATTAGAATGCCGGTCGAGGCTAGTCTCGATGGAAGCAGTTGAGACTGCCTTTCGCTAATCATAAGGTACTTTATAGGGCTACTAATATCGCTAATCATCACTTAAAAAGACTAGGATGAGTTGATGAAGAATCATATAATTCGAAACTCCCTGCGTACCCAATCATCACCTAGCCCGTCGAAAGGGCCAGGACTCTGTGGCCCTTGCCCTGATTTATTTAGCGGCGTCAATGGTCCAAGATACACTCCCACCTTTTCCTAATTCAGAAAGGACCTCGGATAGCTTCCGCAAGAGGAGGCCATGCCACCGACGAGCGTTGCCTGTGAGGTTTTCCTACTGCGAGATGAATGCTACAGTCACTTCCATCTCCGATGCTTTCCATTCTTCCTCGACCTAATTGAAATGGAACATGCATTGGTAGTCCTGATGCTTTGAGAGTTCGAGTGCGACATGCGAAAGGACACTCAGTAATAGGGATCCTGAGACTGGTATGCCGTACTTACTGCCATGAAGCTTCCTGGTCCGAGAGATTGTCGCAGGAGTTGTTGATAAAACGGTCCTCAAAACGCTGAGATATAACCATTCCTATCTCAACGATAATTGCACCTTGATGACTTCATATCGTCTCGAGACTGCGGGTCCGAATAAGACTGCTCCCATGAAATATCCCCATGCTCATGTCGGAGCGCAGTAGGTCTTAATACGACGGCTCGCACCCCGTCTCGCCACAATAAGCCGATCTCAAGGTCATCCCCCAATACCTGCGTAATAGCGGTCCTTGTATGCTAATGCTACAGCAAGATCGCCCACGGCAATCAAGCGTTCGCGAGCGATTGTCAGTTCGGCAATGGAAGTGTAATACTCAATTATGTTGTAGCACGTCGATCGGTTGATAGAGCTTACCATTCTATCTGGAAACGCTGAGCGGGATAGTTGACACAATGGAGGTTGGGAAACTGTCGATACTTCTGAGCACGAGTGGGAATTACAATTCCAGTAAACCGCCAAACATCATCATCGGGGTTCTCTCTTTAGTTGCCGCTTCCTTAAACCTAATGAAGGTTCAAGCTGCCTTAAGCACACAGTGTATCAACCAAAGGGGTAGTATCCCCATAGCTAGCAGCCAGCGATTGAAGTGATGGGGGTTTTGAGGACATTGAAAGAACGTAGGACGCCGGAGTGATGGTATGAATCGTGCTGGTAGAGATCGTATTGAGACGGATAACAAATGTCAGCGGATGAGGACCACCCAAGAAAGTCTCAGGTACCCGAGGCCTTTTCAGCCACTTCTTGAACTTCTAGGGGAAGAAGAGGAGAATTAGCGTATGCAGAAAGCTGTAGAATCCTTGGCATTTTTTTTTTTTTTTTTTTGCGCACTACACGCTCAACCAAGTCCACGAATAAAGCTTTTAAGATATCAACCTTATATCAGTAGATAGCTCTACTTAAGGCGATTCTAATACCGTAGGAATAAAATAATCTAGATAAATAGTCTTCATGTTATAGAGCTTCAAATATTAGTAGTAGATTTAGTGGGGTAGGTGGGGCTTTAGACGGGAATAAAAGCTAAGGAATTAGCTTAGAAAGCCTAAAATCTTCGCCTGATCTCTAGGATTTTGGCTGTAAACTTCAACCTCTGATAAATCCCGTACTGATAAATCGATTAGGTTTGTTCTGACGGCGTTAGAATCGCCTTAAATCAAGCTATCTATCTATATAAGGCTGATATCTTAAAATCGTTGTTCGTAGACTTGAGTTTGTACATTGAGGGAGCGCAAAAAAAAAAAGAAAAAAAAAGCCAAGGATTCTACAGCTTTCTGCATACGCTAAAACTTGACAGCACTACAAGACATAGAATCAATATGGACGTGTTCAAGTATTCTTCGTGTTACCCTGTCTCCCGAAGCCTTCATGTTTCGAGCCGTTCAAGCAGTACGGTGGCACTGGACCGTGGACAATATTTCTCGGATTCCTTTTGCCTAAACAGATTGGGATCTGCATGCGAAACCGCAGCGTTCCGTTGGAACAAGACCACAACCACAGAGACCCCCAACGTCCTCCTCTACCGATTGCTCTTAGCTACTCGCTCCAACTCATCCTTCTTCTTGATAGCATAGCTGTTGCTGCTTCCCTTCGCTGCATTGATCAACTCCTCAGCCAAACACTCAGCCACGCTCTTCACGTTCCTGAAAGCGGCCTCACGGGCACCGATTGTGAGAAGGGCGATAGCCTGGTTGACACGGCGCAGTGGTGAGACATCGACCGCTTGACGACGGACAGTACCTGCTGATCCGATACGGGTGGAGTCTTCGCGTGGCCCACAGTTGACAATGGCGTCGACGGCGACTTGGATGGGGTTTTGGTCGGTCATTATGTGGATCTATGATAGTACAAGTATCAGCGGCTCTTCTTTCTGGTGATTAAAACTTGAGTCGCCGGTGTGTAGGCGTACGATCTCAAACGCGTGTGCAACGATGCGAACAGCCATCAGCTTCTTGCCGTTGTTGCGCCCATTCATCATGAGCGAGTTGGTGAGGCGCTCAATGATGGGGCAGTTAGCTTTTCGGAATCTCTTGACGGCATAGCGACCTGCTGAATGGGAGATGTAGACGGGAGTGCGGATTTGGATGTAGTCGCTGTAGTAACGGTCATATTAGCCCAAGCTCTTAGAAAGTCCCGCCCCTCATACATAACCATGTAGGCTCCTCCAAGCTCCAGAGCAATCTCCGATATTCATCATGAGAGGTATGCGGTAGCTGTAGAATACTCACGTCAATGAGATGTCGCGAACTTCAACGTCCTCGTAGGACCACTTGTTGAAGAGCTTGACGCTGCCAATCTCTTCGGTCACATCTTTGGGTAGAACCATGTACCCGCTCGGGTTGTCGACCTCGACCTCCTGAGTGTCAGACATGCTGGATGACTATTGACGATGATGTTGCTGGATGAAGTTGCGCTTGTTCTGGTAGATGTCGAATTCGACGCTCTCGCTTGCGACTGGTGGTGCGCGCTAGGAAAACTCAGTGCCGATCTCCGCTTTATCTAATCTCTAACCTCGGCTTTTCAACAGCAGGCCGCTCGACTGGACGACGTGACGAGCCGTTGTCTATTTCTATGTAGCCATTGAGTCTTCCTCTGGGTGAGCGCTGTCGACGCCCTCTTCATCAGTTTCAAGATCTGCCCGTCATGCCGGGCCCGACGCTCATAAGACCGCCTCCGGTCAATCCGTCTAAATCAGCGATGGAGAACGTCCTAGAGCTGATTACTCTTACCGACATCGGTCCAGTAAGCGTCTATTGCACGCAGAGTACGCAGAGTCATTACTAACATTTCCTGTAAAGGATGTCTTCACAAATGCTCGGTACGCCTTTATCCCTCTGTTCAAATGACGGGGACCGCCAGTCGCTGACTTCACCAGAGAATTATGGCATCCACCAGGTGCACGAGGCGTATATGGTGGTGCTGTTATCGCACAATGCCTCGCAGCAGCTCAACAAACGGTCCCACCTCCCTCTGCGGCGAATAACCATGCCATCTTCCTCATCCACAGCATGCATTGCTATTTCGTGCTCGCAGGCGACGCGACAGTACCAATCTTATACCATGTTGAGAGGGTGAGAGAGGGCAAAAGTTTCCTTACGAGAACTGTACAGGCAAGACAAAGGGGCAAGTGTATCTTTACGACGACGCTGAGCTTCATGCGGGAGGGGAGTGGGGGCGAGTCAACAGTCGACCATGGGTGGGACCTTCCGGAGGGTGTAAGAGAAGGCCTGGATGAGATGTTACGGGGCGAGAAAACTGATGAGGATAAAGAGGCTGGCCCCAATGGGGTGGAGCAGATGGGTCCCTTTATCTCTAAGAGGTTGGGCATCGCAAACTGTGAGTCCCTTACTCAAGCTCCAAACGTCCACGATGTCGCTAATCAGCTTGAGAAGCCACATCGCCCAATCCACACCATCGAAAACCTCAAGCCTGGATTTCCTGTCGCGGTTCCATCTCTCCCGCTGGTGGCCAACATGCTCATCTTTCCGCCCTAGCCTATATGTCTGACAGCTGGTTCATCGGAACCGTTTCCCGCGTCCATGGCCTCCATCGACTAGGCCACTCCCTCTACAACAGCCAATTCCCTGCGACCAAGACACCGTCCGTAGACCGGGCCGAGGTGTCAAAAAACACATTCACAACACCAGAGGGTGCGCAGGTAGGGATGATGTTGAGTTTGGATCATACTATATATTTTCATCGACCGAGGGAGGTCAAGGCAGATGAGTGGATGTGTACCGAGATGCAGACGCCGTGGTCGGGGCAGGGGAGAGGGCTGGTCATGCAGAGAATCTGGAATAATGAAGGGAGATTGGTTGCGAGTTGTGTGCAAGAGGTACGGATCTCATTCACATGCACGAATCTAAGGCAACAACTACTCACATACACTTTCAGGGACTTGTACGATTGCAGCAGAACAATTCTACAGTGAAGAGCAAGCTGTGAGTATCATGATTGAAATTCGATCTGTATTTGGACACCTGGGTACGTACATAACAACATATCTTGCAAATATGCGTAGAAGTTACTGTATGCTTGGCGAAAGCTCTCAATATGCTAGTACCCACCGCCTATAATCAGCTACTTCGCTGCGATGACATGATGCAGAAATATCTCTTACGCCCATTGGCGCATTCGCAGGATCAATCTAAGGATTTCTCCAGAGAACGGAGAAACCTGTTTCACAATCAGAAAGGGGCGCGAAAGACCAAGCCGATTAATGGCTGATCCACGCTGCTTAGGAAGATTCTTCGCCGTTTAAGAAGAAATGTTAATAAAATCCGTCGACATAGATTACACCGTTTGCGAGGTGGACTATGACTGCTACTAATGATGACGTATACATCAAGCAAGATCCACATGCTGAAATCCTTATCCTTCTTGTACGGGACCAACAGTCCGGCTGCTATATGGCTCATCACACCGCATCATTCTTCGGCTTGTCTGATTATGTGATTGCCTGGATATGAAGTACTCGCTCTATGTTCGTTCTTTCAGATTCCAAGCTGATTCTCCTGTTACCAAAGAAATGCGCTCTTTGCTTGAAGCTCCGACGACTGTGCTCGTAGCTCAGCCGCATCCGGCAAGGTTTGTATTCACAATTGATCTGATGTTCTGCAGGGCAATTCTCGAGAAACGCAGCTATTCGGCGGAAGACATTTCCTCTCGGCCTTCAGGCAACAAATCGGCTCGCGTATTGCGGCTACTAAAGTAAGATCATCACGCCTCGTCGGAGAATTTTTGGGATCCATAGAAAAGAAGGGTTTCTAGGAGGATTTGCGTTGGGGTTTCGCTGCGCTCCTGTCCCCTCGGCATTCTCCGACTGGTAGGATTCCCAGTAATTCTCCGAACTCATTACAAGCGCGCTAATTGTGTTCGAGAAGGCGAGAGATTTGCTATCTATGGTCTACAAAGCTCTCAGACCGCCCATGTGGTCATGCGGATCCCCCATATCCCGAGGCTGTGGTTCGGGAAATATCCAAATCGAATCTAGGCCGGCGAGTCATTACCTCGCAACTTGAGAGTGCCCCTCTGCACTGTTTGCGACGTGACATGTGAGTCAATAGGGTGCTTGAGCTAGCTTACAATCAAACCGTATGTGGCATAAGCTATTCTCTTGGGCATCCCCATCTTTACTCCCGGACAAGATGCGTCGGTGCTAAGAAAAACAGTCGCAATCTTATCAGCCTCGCCTCTAAGAAGAAAGCTGGTCCATACAGTCGAGTATCTATAAGGTAGAAGTCTCTTATTCTATATTACAGCCACATTATGAGCGTCATCAACTCCGTCTGGCCAGCAGAGTCTCTCAAAACAGGATTGCCTCAATGCTGTGTCTTGTTTGATCCTTCCAACATGAATGTAAGCATAAATGCCGCTCTTGCTCCAGTACGATACTCAGCGACTGCCTTCTCGCGCTTCATTCGCGATGATACTCCACTTCTATCCAGAAGAAGGGCATTGCTCGGTCACATACGGCCATTCGCCCTACTCGGAACGTGTGGTAATGGTAATTTGATCAAGCGCTTGTCCTTCGGTGGGATGATCGCTGGCTCATTGCCGTTCGTGATCACTCCGAGTCGTTACACCACTCCTATCGATACCCTGGTGCTTGACGTTCACTGTTTTGTGATCCTTAAATAACGCTAAATCATCCCCCTCGAAGCGCGCAGTCCCCGTTGGACACATTGCGCATTCGATGCCTAATGATACCACTGCAGTGTCTCACACTACCTGAACACCTACGTTGCCGTCTGGCATCTGATACGAGAGCCAGCCTTGGGATCCGTATCCTGGAATCTGTCCTGAAGCGCTTAACCTACATTGGATTCGTGGTCTCCGAAAGGCCGAGGGGAAACGGGCTCACGGCCAGCTCGAGTGATCACTCCGAGCTCAATTGATGTTGATATAGAGTTGACACTGCTAAGCTACAATGTGTCAACAAGCATCACATCGCTGCCTTCTCTACAGCATTTCACAACGAACCTTACAAGATCCAGTGTCGTCATGCCTCTTTCGCTTCGTCTATACATCTTCTTCATTTTCTTAGCTCTGAATTCAGCCTCCGCTTTGCCTCTGATACCGTCTTCTCTACGACCAAGGCACACAGACGTCTGCACCGATCTGACGCAAGCCTCTAAATCGTCATGCTGGTCCATACTTGACTTAAGCGACTACCTCAATAATTGGAATAAAACTACTCCTGTCTGTAATACAGTTGGCGATAGTGCCTGCTGCAATTCTGGCGAGCTGTGGTCGGCGTGCTTTGTCAGAATGGCTACAAATGGGGTGGTCAAGGATGATTGCTCAATTATCAGCCCACGCACCTGCGCATCTGAGCCCCTGTACACCAGCGAAGCAGTCGATGAAAGTATCGCTCCAGAGTTCTACTACATTATACACACCACATACTGTCCGTCCCTCCCACAAGCTTCGAAAGAGTACTCGCTGACTTGCCAGACATCAACAATTTCTTTACATCCTGGTCGGATGCACTCAATAGTGCAACTATCTCAGCACTGCTCATTGCACAGCCTCTCATCAATGAAGTCGATCCAGATCAGAAGACCAACTTCGCCTTGGATGACCTCTTGACCGCTCTCACGGTGGGTTTAGCTTTCTTCGGAGCGCCCGAGGTTAGCGAAAGTATTTCGGTGGCCCCGAACATAGCATCAGGTCTCTTGTGGAAAGGGCTACAGCAAGCCCCGGGTGTTGCCAAAGCACTTTGGCCTTCTGGGACCTCCGACACAAAATCGATACAACTGGCAAACATTGACACCGAACTCAACGAAGCCGATAAGAACTATACTACATGGGTAGAACAAGCACTTGCCATCGTGATGGAGGACGTACCATCTTTCATTGCCTTCGCGCAGAACGGGAGCTTCTCCGGCTCGGACGAAATTTCTTTGCCTGACGACGCGAACTCCCTTGGCCTTGCCTTGAATACCTACATTCTCTCAACAGCAATGAGCGCCAATCAATTCCGCGCCGCCCCTATCACTGCCGTTACCCGATTGGATATCGAGTCGAATGTGCCTGGCTCCGGTGGCTTCGACTGCTCGTTCGGAAATAGCAGCATCTGCACGAATGCTGACCACTCAATCAACGTATTCTACAGCGATACTACCGAACGCGCTTACAGTTTCCCCATCTCTTATGGCACCCCAGACCTCAACCCGTTCACTCTGTTGAATGATATTGTTAGCAACAACTGGTCAACTCTAGAGGTGCTATTTGATGGTGCCTTTAACTGCACTTTGGCTGGGGGTTATGGCCAGCCGCTCAATTTCCTTATTGGGGACGAGCTTAATTTTTCTTGCGTGTCGCAGTTGCAGATGTGTAGTTGCGGGGATCCGCGCCCGGTAGAATTGGTGAACGAGACGTGTCCATTTACTACTTGTGGAATTTGTTGACTTTACTACACATGGGCTTGTTAGTGTTATACTTGTTGGATCTTCAAATAGATCTCTTTGGCAATTTGCTCTGCTTTCTCTATCCCTTCATCCACGAGCAGATGTTCTACACTCAGCACTATCTTTGCCGAATAAGGCGTTGCGATTTTTATTCTTCCGGCTTCGGGCCTCCCTGGCATTCTGATCAAAGATATCGAAAACAGATTCTTATCGAGATGAACAATGCGCTGAAGTCAGAACGGGGTTTCGACGCATTGGAGATATGTCTCGAGCCAATGTTCGTCCCAGAAGCGAGGGACGAAGGCATATTAACACTTATATGGCTTTTACATCGAATTTGTAAGCAGGTCGGCAAGCACCTATTATTCTACGAAATCGTTCCCGCGCTGTCTGAATATTCTCTTTGACGTCTACCCACAGCGCGTTTTCGTTTGCTGGCTCAACCTCATCCTCGTCAACATCCACACCTTCGATCTGCAACCTCTGCCCAGAAGTGGCACGCCTCTCTTGCAATTCATCTGACTGAAACTTTGACATAAGCTAAATTAATAACGCGGCGAGTGTTATTGGACCTCCCATTTGTGTTCTCAGGGGATTCCATGAGATGGAGGTGTCAGCAATGTCATAGGAAGCTTCAGCTGAAAAGATTCACCGAGGCCCTCATGCCTTGCACCATACTCGTTTCAAGGTAGCTGATTCAACTCCTGCGTTTTCTCACCATCTAGTGCATGCAATTCAGCGCTCTAGTATGTTTAGACTTGCAAGCTTAGAAGCTCAACTTTAACTAGTAAGGACTGGCCTGTTGCTCATATATTTATGGACCCATGTCCTTTATCCCTTCAAGATGGCATTCATGGTTCAAAGCTTCAGGGTCATTATCAAATTTCGTGTGTATTTGAACGCCAGAAAGGGGCTTTTTTACATCATCTCGGCTCAAGCTCGAGCAGAAAAGACCTCGCCTGAACACTCCTGCGGCTTTCGAGATCAATATACGCTTGCTTCGAGGTAGCTTCTATTACTCAATCATTTTGGGCTGTGGCTAATGAGAATGTGCACTCAAGACTCTGATACACCCCTGTCACAGTTTTCGGGGTCAAGCTTGAGCTGGAACGACTGACGTAGACCTCATGTGTCTGTCGAAACCAAGCCATGGTCACACCTTGAGGTAGCCTTTGTGGCTCGACAATCGAGATGTTTCCTAACGAGCAGTGGATTCCAGACTTCAAGCCTTATAAATTCGTAATGACGCGGGTTCATCCTCATGCATGCAAGATGTAATTCTGCTTCGAAGCTAGATTAGGTTTAGGTGGATAATGATAAGCGATGCGAGACTGCGAGCTTGCAACATATTGGCTTTGTAAGTGTTTATTTTATCAAATATGGTTAGCAACCTAAGCAGTGCTAACAATGGCCAGTCTTTAAAGGCAAGTATTTCCAGAGGAATGATTAATTATTGTATCAGCAGCATGCTTGTGAGCCAGTGAAGTCTCGGAAGGACATCTCACAACGTCCCGACACCCGATCCACCCTGAAGTCATCTACACTTCCCACTTCTCCTTCACGTCATCTCCCGCACCCGAATCCTTCCACCCAAAGAGAGTACCGTCCTTGCGATATACCATCTCGGTCCTCAGGCCCTCCAAACGATCCTCCTCGCCCAAAGCAACCCATGAAGCGGGTCCCTCGACGTGACGGAGATATCCCAAGCGGCCATGACGCATATAGTACTTGCCCTTGGCCTCTAGAACATGCCACGCCACCATGCCGTCGTTGATCTTGACTAAGACTGGCTTGGCGTCATTGAAAGCGGAGCCGTAATGCTTCTCGAGATTATGGTCGATGACCTTCTCCAAGTTGACGGGCTCGTTCGAGTAGCCTTCGGGAATCCAGTTGGGAGATACCTTTTGGTAGAGAAAGGTTGTCTGAAAAGCACAGCTCGTTAGTATGGAACTACGTGTATTGTCTGCGAACAAACTTACATGAGCGGTGTTTTCGGGAAGTGTATAGCGAGCCATCATCGACATGACAGGAGCATTGGCACGAGCCTCAGGTCCAAGCTCAAAGTTGTCATAGGCTGTAGGGTCGTGATAGCCGTATGGTAGGTTTTGGGCCTTGGCCCTTGATAAGGATGACATGGACTTGACGAGGCCGAAACAGCGACGAGACATCATTTTGAAGGTTGATTGTTCCCCTTGATAATGGCTTGATTCTATGCGAGTATGTTGAATAGGAGCTAGTATTGGTGAATGTAGGTGGGAGAAGAAGATGATGGAGAAAATGTTGTGGTTTATGACAGTCTTTTGTATTCGAAGCCTGTGTTGCAGGAAACAGGTGTCGAGCTATTAGTGATGATCCAATCATGTTGAGCTAGCTGTGTCAAAGAGCTTCAACACGGAGGTGGCTTTTTTGATGGTGCATATTCTAGGCAGTATGCTTCGTCTTCAAGCATTCCACCTGTGTTTGCGCAAACAAATGTAGCTTCTTTGTGCCAATTGATTACCCCCCAGACCTCAGCTTGTTCGGTGGTGCAGAATGAAATGACAAAGAGCAGACAAGTGCATAACGAAACTCGGCTTAACTTTTGCTCGACAAGATTCTTCGAGAGAGTGCTCTATGCATTATGTATGCTCTTATCCTAGTTCCCTATTTGCCGGTCTACATCCTCTTCAACGCTGTCATAAGCAGTCTCGAGGACCTGCACGATCTTCTCCAGCTCAAGCTCGGTTATGGTATAGGGGGGAGCGATCAAAACATGATCCCCTCTAACGCCGTCCACTGTCGCGGCCCCTGGATAGATCGCGACACCCATGTCGAATGCCTTCCTTTGTACCTTGTACCCGAACTCAACAACCGGAAGGAACGGCTCCTTGGTTTCCTGATTTTGGACGAATTCGACACCCCAAAACAAGCCCTTGCCGCGAACATCACCTACATACTTCTTGGCTTGCAGAGTCTTCTTGAGTAAATCTTCCAGTATCTCTCCCATTTTCTTGCAATTCTCCACCAGGTTCTTTCTTTTGATGATCCTCTGAACCGCCAAAGCCGTAGCACAGCTCAAAGGATGCGCCTGATATGTATGGCCATGATTGAAAATCCCAGTCCCCTTTTTGAGGACGTCGACCACCTTTTCGCCAACCAGAATACCTGCAATGGGTGCATAGCCTCCCCCGAGACCTTTGCCGATGGTCATGATATCAGGCACCACTTCCTCTTGCTCGAAGGCAAAATAAGTCCCTGTCCGTCCCACCCCACACATCACTTCATCCAGGATGAGCAGAATGCCATACTTGTCACATACTCGACGGACGCCCTGAAAGTAGCCTGGTGGCGCTGGCGTACATCCAGATGTCGCTCCAACAACAGGCTCCGCGATGAAAGCGACGACATTTCCGGGCCCCAAGCGCTTGAATTCTGCCTCTAGCTCGGCGATGAGTCGCTCGACATACTTTTCCTCATCCTCGTCAGGATGTTGATACTGATACGCATACGCAGGGCCCACGTGGCTCACGTTCTTCAACAACAACGGCTCATATGGAACCTTTCTTGGTAGATTACTTCCGATTGACATAGCCCCGATCGTAGTACCATGGTAGCTCTGCTTCCTCGCAACAAACTGACTTCTTCCCTTCTCCCCTTTCTCATAGAAGTACTGCCGCGCAAGCTTCAACGCACCATCCATGGCCTCACTCCCACTACTGACGAAGAACGCTTTCTCCAGCCCATAATCATTACCGTTCAGGATACTATCAGCGAGATCCTCGGCCGGAGACGTTGTGTAAGCACCCGTATGCACGTAGCTAACCTTTCGCATCTGCTCTATGCCAGCGGCGATGACTTCTTCGTTTCCATGGCCAAGACAAGAGACAGCTGCGCCGCCGCAAGCATCGATAATTTGGCGGCCGTTGTCGAGAGTGAGATAGATGCCAGAAGCGCGGGTTACTGTGTAGGGTTGATGGGCCAGAGAACGATGAAGGAGAGCGGGGTTTGAGTCGTGCTTCACTTGGGAAGCGGAGGCTTGAAAGCCATATGAGGGTACTGTAGAGTGGGGATCTGTCGTAGCATCGGGTCCAGTGCTATTGTGTGGTGCCATCGTGTCCGTAAGCATTCTCTTTAGAGAGAATTTCTCAAGGGCTGCTAAGTTGGAAAACGTAGATATGAATAAATGAGGGATTAATCATCGCCAAGCAGTGTTGATCATCAGAAGCGTCATATGTACTACCGGCGCAAAGACGTAGCTACGTGATGGACGAGAAAAACCACTTGCTAGTAGCCGAAATCTTTGATATTGATATTTGGGCAATTGTTGATCCTCGTTGGCGCTAGCAGCTCCGAAGTCGGCGACACTGGCTAGAGCATCTTGGGCAACCAATATATTTATAAAACTAAACACCCGAGGTATTACGTGGCTTCTGCGGATATAGACAGTTGAGGAACGAGCACAGGATCTGGCAAGCCTCTCCGTGCCACCTTACTACCAACCATTTAAATTAGTCGTTTCCATCTACTATTTGTTGCAAATAGGAGGTAGTAACAGAGTGTTTGGGGTTTTAACAAACGCACATGGCTGAACTCTCCTAGGATTATCGATACCAAAGCTTTAGTGTATAATTCGAGTTGAATTTATGCATGAAAGCGACGCTAGCCTCAGGGTAGAAGTAAGGGTGACGCTCGCCTGCTCGAAGGACTGCCATTGTAATAATCAGCAAGACAAGCGCAGCTGTCCCGCCTGGCGCGACCCACTTCCTATGACTTCCACCCCGGTGCCATTTCCAGAGTCACGCCTGCCCTTTCGCAAGCAGCCACTGTCTGGCTATGGATACGCGGCTCACTATCAGGGTCGCCATCACTACCTTCAAGTACGATCTTTCTCAGCTTAGGTAGACGCTCGTGCTGCATGTCCAAGAGATGATCAAGCATCCATGCCGCATGGTTTGGGTACAGGTGTCCCACCAGAACGAGTTTCTCTATAGAGGCTGGTAGGAAATCCGCACTAATCAGAGGCTGCTGCGTCCGTATACCATCTTCAGCTCGCTTGAGCACAGCTCTAAGGCTTACTCTTAGTCTCTTCAAGACAGGGAAGTTGCTCAAATTGCCGACAGCAGGGGGAATCTCCGCATTCTGCGAGTCAGCCCACCAACTCAGATCCAGTTCCTCGAGACTGTCTTTGGCATATGTTTGGAGGTCAGAGCAGAGATCAGCCGGGGACCACTGTGGCATATTGAAGTGTCCATGCTGACGAAGTGTGAATGACCTCAGAGCTTTGAAACTCTTGAGAAGACTGACAGAATGATTTCGATCGATCTCGCATTGTATGAGCTTGAGGTCCATTGTTCCTTCTTCGCGGAGACCCTCAGTAACGTCAAAGAGTGGTGGACTGTATGAATTCGCATCCCTCGCGCAGCACAGTCTTCTTATGGATGGTAAAGCCCCGAAATGTGTAAGAATACTCATAAGATCGTCTGTATCCTGGTAGTCATCGGAGATAACAAGACAATTCGAAAGGTGAGTCAGAGCCGGCTTTGCGGGATTCTCTTCACCCGAGACTTCAGCGATCTTGTCTATCATGAGACGGCAGCGGTCTCCGAATGGGAATAAAATGGGATTAAGTTCAATGATCCACAGAGAAGGCAACAGTGGCAGCAGAAGGGCAACAACCGCATCCATTTCACCCTTCATGATTTGCGCAGTCCATATTTTTATCTCCTCGTTCTGGATGTAGGGGCATTCGATCAGAGCCTTGACGATTCTGTCTTCCAATCCGTCGATAAAGTGCGCACCATACTGCGCAAGGTCCAAGGATTGATGCGGCTCGATGTATCCGAAAGCCAGGTTGCCAACGTACAGCGACACCCGATGGTTCAACAATATGTCTCGTAGTAGCTCCAATGGATGGCTGAACTCGGCTGGTTGCTCGCAAAAACAGACATTTCGATACTTAACGCAGTGTTCTAGATGCGTCTGGCGGGTGTCTCTGCTCAGGCCGTAGATTCTCTTGCAACATTCGTTGAAGTTATCGATACCAAACGGGACAGTGTGGTTGGTGATTTGAAGCAGCAGCTCATCGGGAAACTCCAGGATGTTCACCATGTTGCGTAATCATTGATGGCTCAATGATGCCGTGAATAGAGAAGGCACTGTCTTTGTGAATTCTCAAGAGATGATGGAGAATTGAGATGTTGACTGATAGGAACATCCCAAGTGATATGCTTATTGAATCAGATCGTTTTGGTGATACGTCAGGGATGTAGTCAGGAAGAGGAAGAGAGTCTGAGCTTTGGAGTTAAACGAGGTATTATCTAGACTTGAAGAATAAACCTCGGCATTGAATGAATGGTAACACAGTATACTCGCCCACGAGAAACCCCCGTGAAAGAGCGGTAAAGGACGGTTTGACGGACCAAAGCCGCACGAATCACTCGAATTCAATTCGAAAGTAGTGTAGGTAGGAGACGCAGACCTCGTCTCGTATGACGAACATCCTTTCATACCGAACCTTGGGCTTATAACGCATTGATATTCAAGAACACTAGGCTATGACATGGATGAAATTTCAATCTAGCCAAGTAGGCTACCAGGAGCTTTCCAATGCAATTGATCGAGGGAAAGCTGGAACCACCGATTCACTACGTCCGTCGAATTCAAGGCCCGTCAGATTTCAGACCCTCCACGGCTAGGCCGGCCTTCTCACAAGCTTTTTGAATCCGCTGGTACGCCGCAGCATGTCGAGGATCGGGCTTTCCGAAGCATAGAAAATTGATCTTCCTGAGATTGGGCAAACACTCCGCCTTCGTTTCTCCAAGGTCGTCAAACAACCTTTCCATATCTTCGGGGATGTTATATCCCAAGACACTGTTCATCTCACCCAGCCCAAGTAACATAGGCCTGGAATGTGTCGGGTCGTAAATGCTGTTCGGCGCCCCCACCAGCTCGAGTTCCTCAACCGAAGCAGGAAGTAGTTTTGCCAACCTCTTGTATTGCCAGAGCCCACTCTCTACTTCGTAGTTGAGCATTGCGATATTCACACTTAGTCTCTTCAGATTCCTAAATTGGCTGAGATCGCCGAGATGGTGATGACATCCGCCGTCCTCCACTTCCATGTCCCACTTGAGGTCCAAGTGCTCAAGACTACCCGCCGCGTGCTCTTGTAGAAATTCGCAGACTCTGGAAGGGAACCATTTCGCGCTCTCATTCCCACAGAAGTGGTAAGTGAACGCCTCTAGGGTCCTCGTGCGTTCCAGGAGGGTGGCGAGAAGCTGAGGGTGTAGTGTACTGCGCATGATTTCTATACCTGTCACTCCGCCGTGATAGACAGGGTACGACGCTTCCATGCTACTACTACTGCATTCCACGTCACTGTATCTCAGCTTCGTCAGGGAAGGTAATCCGGCAAAGCGTCTAAGGAAATCGGCCTCTTCGGGTGTGTCGGTCCTAAGATGCGTGGATATTTCGACCTGGGCGAGGTTTCTAAAAGCCAAAGAATTCTTTGGAATGTCCTTCTTGTGCGGGGCCTCCGTGATCCTGTTCAACATATCCCAGCAATGATCTCCAACGAACCATTTATCCCAGAGGTAGATATTTCGCACGTTAGGCAATAGTGTTAGCAAAAGTGCCATGGTTGAATCCGCATTGCCGCGCTCGATGTCGGAAGACCATGCGTCGACCTCATCAGAAGACACGTAAGGGCAATTTTCGAGTGCTTGCCGAATCAGAACCTTGAGCTCATCGTCGATATCCTCAATTGTACCTTCAGGATCAGAAGAGTGGACTGCGTATCTCTCCCACCACTCTCCGATAAAGACGTTTCTTGGGTAGAGGGCGAGATGGGGTGTCCGAAGAATGTCTTCGAGAAGGTCCAGTGGATCCAACTCCGCGTCATCGGGGTCTGTCAATTCGGTGATTCTGACAAGACTGTAGAACCATTTATCTTGCTCGTGCTGAAACAATGCTTCCGTGGCTAGGTGCCTAATACGCTTGTTGCATTCTGAGAGGCTTTCGATGCCGTCTGGGACAGTATGTTCAATGATCTGTAGGATTATCTCATTAGGAAGGTCCAGCAGGGTGGCCATGATGGTTGTAGAAGAACGACTGATAAAACGGGTTCGGTGTTGTTTGAAGGGAGAAGTTAGGATGAGATAAGGGTTCGTAAATATTGGCGGCAAGATCGGTTCGTACGACAAGTGTCCGAAATGGGCAGGACGAGTGAAGTTTCTGAAGTGTCACAGAAAGGTGTCGAGTTGCAACTAAGGATACTGATATGTTTCCATGCTATGTCACATGATGTGTTGTTCTATTAATGGCCAAGACTTACACAAAGAGCGGAAGGGTATCTTCGAAAGCCTACGTACTTGAGAAATCCCCAAAATTTTCGCTCGTTCGGAGCGCAAGCTCCCTTCGTGACGCGAGACTACAGTATACGAAGAGCTCATTACTGCTTGTAGGGGCGAGTACATATCTTAGAGACCTAAGTCCTGCTAGGACCGGACTTATAGCTCGGATGCGAGCTGTGGAGGTCGATTCTGGCCTGTTGAACGGCGAACGCCACAACTCTCGAGCGGCTAACGCGCTTATTCGGTGAATACGCGCCGCTGTAGGGCTGAAACCCCGCTGGCTAAGCCTTAGCGGAAAGCTAAGAGGGCTTAGAATGGTACTGGTACCGTAGAAGATAGAAGTACCGCTGTAGGACCGTGAAGGTTAGGTGCTCGGTATTATTACGGCTACTAATTATCTTACGTACTAGTAGTAGTACGTAATTTATTATCACCGTACTATAAAGAAGCGTTATATTTAGATTAACGGTAAAAGCTTAAGACGGTAGAGATACGAATATAATAAAATACCGTAAAAGCACTATTATAAATACTAAGCCTAGTACTCGGGTATATAAATAACGGAGATATATTAACGCTTTCGAAAATATAGGGTGTAATGCCTAAGGCATGTATTAATAGGCTAAAAGAGCGGCGCGAGGTGTTCGGGCCAACGCTAGAACACCCCTATTATGGTACTTAAGCTGGAACGCGCTATGGCGTTACATAGGGCCAGAATTATTCGATTTAGTCGATTTTCTCGCGGGGGTATTTACCCCGAAGATTACGACCGATAAATAAAATAGGTACCTAGTACTTTATATATTTATATATATACCTACCGAGCCTACCTAGGCTGTACGGACTTAAGGCTATTTTAAATCTAGACCTTATTTTATAAATTACAGCTGACTAAATAGAATTCCTGAGACGTTTTCAAAATTATTACGCTTAAATACCGTTTACGTATAGTTTATAGGACTGTCTAAAGGCAGTAAAATAAAATCATATATATCACCCATCTGTACGGTAGCAGTACGGTACTATTACCGTTATCAGGCCCCATGCTTAGCCACTAAGGTATGAAGAGAAGCCGTCAATTGGTGCATCGATGCCACCTTGCTACTTAATGAAGCTGAAGTCGCGGCTGTGGCTGTGCTCTCGCCTGGCGTTCGCCGCTTTTTCCCTCGTTAATGCTTGCTCCACTTTTCCTAATTATATCTGTTGCTCATCATTAGCACCTCTCCCTGAGCTTCTAAACAATAATAACGTGTCGGATTTTGAATACGGCGATATGACAGACATAAAAGCCGCCAATGCTACATTGCCGAAGAGTCTCCGAATCTTGTGCTTCGGTGATTCTCTGACTGCGGGCTACACAATGGTCAGTCTCCAATCTTTAAACGGGATGTTCCGAAGTCTGATCCATAAAGTATGGATTGGAACATCACCCATACGCAGACCATCTCCGTGTGGGTCTCGAGCATTCATTATTGTCTTCAGACGTCACAGTGAAGGTTGCAGGTCTCTCTGGAGACCAGGTGGTCGATGGCAGCTACCTTGGTCGTATTAAGCTGGTCCAGAAGCAACAGTTTGACTGGATCATAGTCATGGGTGGTACGAACGACCTTGGTTGGGGTAAAGAGCCGGATGTGATTTACGAAGGATTGAGTAAGTTATTCTTGGCCTCTCTCTCAGTCTACTAGTATCGTCCGTGCTTGGATCCTGACATCACATGCATTCAAATACTATTTGATCTCATCCAATGATCTTTGTATGGTAGTTGTTTGGCTAAAATCAGCTTAGAGAAAGTCTGGACAGTGGCACTGGAGACAGGCGCCAAAGTCCTAGCCCTCAACGTGATCGAGTGCGCCGCATCGAGTCAGGGAATGATCGAGAAGAGGAATCGCCTAAATCTCATGATCAAAGAACACCAGGAAGATAGGTTGTAAGTTTCTCCCTCCACCTAGAAGATCTTACAAGAATGTAACCTTGGCAACCCTTGCGTTCAAAAACTCACATCTGAGCAGCTACACATTCGATCTGTACAGCATCATCCCGTATGCAAATGCGGATGAGGATACTCGCGAAAAGCTTTGGGACGATGGGCTGCACCTTACAATTGAAGGTTACAAGCTGATGGGCGACGCAATCGCTGTTGGGCTGTTTGATATTCTGCAAGGATCGCAACTTCCTCCGAACATAGATCTCGCAGCAAAGTGATGAAAGAGGAAACAGCAATGAAAATCAAATTTTTGTTTTGATCTTGGCTCATTTTCCTTGCATTCCAGAAACACGCGAAGCGCGTGCCCTTGCTACCTCACGACAATTGGTGAAGATCTCCGTGTTCCGCCGGTTCCATCTACACTCGTATCTGGCTCTACTAAGGATGAGAGGATTGTCGGTTGTGGCAGCGGGCTTTCTAGTCGCTGTCAGCATAGTAAAGGCGCAGGTGACAGTCTGCCTGGCAACATACGGAGGTGCTCCAACGAGGTATGTCTAATCCTTTCCTATAATTTGCTTTACGCCCGGGGCTCTATCGCAGCCAATAGAAGGGATTCCGTGACGGAAGCTTGAGCAAAATCTTGCCTCACAGCTTCGGGACCTGGCCCCACAGCTTCAAGAACCATACTGATCTCATGTGATAGCGTTGGATGGCCAGGACGCAATTTCTTCATCAGAACGACTCCAGCTGCAAGCCCGATCTCACGTCGTCAGTCAGGGTCATCACTTGCTGGCTATCTCGATTCCACTGGTCAGAGCCAGACACAGTGCCAGCTAGCTTCGACGTTCAGTCTCGTCAGTGGGCTTCTATCTTCCAGTGGCGAGCAAATAACGGCTTCGAAAGACATACCATGGCAGCGATTCAGTGTCTCTGAAAACAATACAGGTCTAGCAGGCACTTTTGCAGTGGCAACAGATGATACAATTCACTGGAGAGACAATACGTTTGCGAATGGGGCTGCTAGATTTGGTGCATTCCCGGACGGCGTCTTCTACGCTGTCTTTACGGAGTTATGGCCTGACAATATGACGCTGGCTACACTGATAGCTGTAGACGGTATGTTCCTGGTCTCTCAATGGAGACTGCGAGGGAGCTTAGAGCGACGAGCTGACAGAGATTTCTCCTCCTTCAGCCGCGGATTGTGAAGACTTTACTTCAAGCACTCCCACGGCGGGGGCCTTGCCAACTTCCTTCGCAAATGGTATTCTTCCGGTATCACCAGCTTCTAATGCAACAGCGCCAGCCCTGGCTTCGAGTGCAAAGGCATTCACATCAAACAGCAAATCAATATCATCCACTGACTCCGTTGCCCAGGCTAAATCAACAATATCTCTCAACGGCCTCGAGAATTTCTGTAGCACTTTGCTTGGCTACAGCGGTCCTTACGTAACCAAGACCGTCTATTCTGCAATCACACAGACATCTCTAATGACTACAAAAACCTTTAGCGGTCATACAACAGAAACAGAAGATGTGACAGTAGAATTGACACATACGGTATCCTACCCAGCGCACACAGTCACAATTACCCCCGGAGTAACTGCCACAATCGAAGCAACAACAATCGACACTGTCGAGAGCCTCAATATTGTCACCACCGCCGTAGAAACGATCTCGAAAGTTCCAAAGCTGCGCGTACGGCAAGCCAATGACACAAACGTAGCATATGCTCCAGAGGTTCCCGCAGCTCTGCGGGTCTACGGCCCAGGTGTACTAAGCTCAGCCTGCTCGGATTTCCTTGGACCACGACCACCAGTGTCGACTCTGAATAAAAAAGATATCTCGACAATTGTTCAAACGTCGTTTGCAACCGGGCCTAATGTGATCTTCAGCCCCACCGTTACTATATCTAAGGCCTCGACTATCAGTCATGGCCAGACTTTTACAAAGACTGTTTCTCCGAGTACGCAACATGCGAGCGGGACGAAGACTTTGACGACTACATTCGAATTGACATTGACTAGCACCGCACTTATTACGGAGATGTAAGTCTATACCTCCATCACACAAAGCCCTTTACTAATCCCTTAGAAGCGTCATATCCCCCTCCAACAGCGCAATTTGCCAAAAATCCGTCTCCTCCGTCAACGGCGAAGGCATCTCCGACGTAAGATCCGACCTCAAAGGCAGTATCTCCGTCTCCGCCACCAACGCATACGACTGCTGCGCCCAATGCCTAAACGAGCCTGGCTGCGTCTACTCCTCCTACTCCACCAGCTCCGGGTGTACACTAGGACTGGGCTCAGGTACGGCATGCGACGGCTCTATCGCAGGAACTTTTTACACGTCCAATAGTGTTGCGCCGGGTGCCGTCACCCTTGCAAACGGAACTTGTGGGCCCATTGTTTATGGCGGGCATCAGTCCACCAACTCTACCAACTCTACCAATACCGCAAAGTCAGCCTGTCAGCATTCCGTCTCCTCGGTCGACGGGGAGGGTATATCGACGGTGAGTTCCCACGTCGAAGGTAGCTATCCGGTCTCCGCATCTAACTCATCCGATTGCTGTACTCAATGCCAGAGCACGGCTGGCTGCGCCTATTCTTCGTATGATATAAGGGCCGGATGTACGATAGCGTTGGTAGGGGGAGCGTGCTCGTCCAATAATGTCGTTGGGACGTTTTACACCTCTCCTGATGTCGCGCCGGGGACTTTGACGCTGTCGAATGGGACGTGTGGACAGCTTGTGTGGGGAGGAGATAGACATCCAACACGCGCGGTGACGACGCCCGCGACGTCATCGATAGCGTCCTCGGCTTCAACTTCAACGCGAAGTAAGAGCATGACTTCAACACAAACTTTCTCAACAAGCTCATCCACAACGGCGACCACGAACACGACGAAGTAAGTACATCAGTAAAACTATCTCGCCTGTTTGTCAACTCTACTGACAAGCCTCAGCGCCGGCAGCTTCGCCCCCAGCTCCTTCCCCAGCTCCCCCTACCCCCGATGCCGAAATCTCATGACCTCCTACAACGGCACCTCCATCGACCGCGTAAACCCGCGCGCCTACCAAACCACCAACAGCAGTTCCATAACAAACGGCTACGACTGCTGCGTCAGCTGCGCAAAGACGCCCGGCTGCGCGGGATCGAGTTATGGCCCTGGCAATTGCGAAATCATACTCACGAATCCGAATTTCTGCGCCCAGCAGATTGTTGGCGGGAGGTTCTATACGGAGGCAAGTGTGACGCCGGGGACTGGATTGGTGATTAGTAATGGGACGTGTGGGCAGATTGTTTATGCGGGAAGTGATGGGCCAGGAGCGAGGTTGTTCGGGTCGGGAGATTGATGTTTTGGTTTTTTGCGTTGGAGGGGTTTGGTATTTTAGTATTTTGGTGTCATTTCTCGTAGTTCCGATGGATATAGTTTTTTCACACAGATTTTAGATCGATTAATTTTTCAGCTGACTGCCGCTGCGGTATGAATTTGATACTTCATGGTCGTAGCTCGGCCATATAATAATGACATTAGTATCTGAGTTTATGCGGACGAAAGTTGTTGGCGCTGGATATAAGAAGGTGAAAATTAACGAAGCAGTGTTCACAGGGTAATCTCGCAGCTTATCGACGCTCGCTGGCGGTTTTCGCTTCAGTCGTGACGCTAGCCATGGGATGATAGGTTCGCATTTGACTCTATGATATTGAGCATGTGATCACCGCGCTCAACCCCAAAGAACTTGTTAGCCAGACCCTGACAGTCATTGAATCCCTTCGCATCCACATCCACGATCTCAACTTCCTTCGCTCTCAACTCATCTTTGACCTCTTCTAGCACTTTCCTCACAGGCGGCAACGGCTCCACAACCCAATCTCTTCACACAACCCCAATGGCCGCCCCTCTCCCCTGTGCTCTCCCAACGCTGCCATCACACCTACTCCACCACCTCCCCGGCACAATCGCAGCATCAATCTCCCACATCTTCGCCGCTTCAACCGCCTCCATAAACACCGCCGCATCATCGAGACAGCAATAGGGCCAGCACACGACTCCAACCCAACCTTCCCAGCCGCAGGCAATTGTCCACTCTCCTTCCCACCAGCCGGTACTCTTCCTAGACTCGGCTTGAAACCAATGGTACCATTGCAAGCGGCGGGTATCCGTATACTCCCACCTACATCCATCCCCACGCCCATGACGGAGACCCTCATCTTAACCAGGACCCCCTCACCCCCTAAACTCCCACCCTCTGTCCATTCCTGCCGATTCTTCGATGTCAACGTCCGCCCAAATACATTGTTAACACTATCCAACGCCATAAGCGTCTGCGGCACGTTCGTCTTACAGTGTATCACCGCGCCCCCATCCAGTAGTAGCTGTAAGAGCTGTGCGTTCTTCGTAGTGGGTTTAAAGCACAGGGATGCGATGCCGATGCTCGAACTGACGCCTGTCACGTGGAAGGTGTCTTTTACTGAGATGGGGACGCCATGGAGGGGACCGAGGGGTTGGCTCGTGAGGGCGAGGTGGGAGTCTAGGAAGTGGGCGCGAGCGAGGGCGGAGGTGAAGAGGGGTTCGGTGAGGGAGGTGGTCAGTTGGTGGGTGATTGCTGATCTCTAGATGTGATATATAGGTTAGCTGTGTTGGGAGAGTGAGGAGGGGTGGATGAGTGTGGAACGGGAGGGGAGGTTGAGGGTATAGAGACCTTACAAAATGCTCTCGTAACCTCGACCGCACTGAACTTTCTTTCGCGGATTTCCTCCAATAGCCCTCTTGCATTGTAGTCCTCAGTGATATGCACCTCTCTGGGTGTGAGGATACCGCAGATTCGAGGGACGGAGAGAACGTTCGCTGTGCTGGGGAGGGAAAGGCGTAGGTTGGGATCTGTCATTCTGGGTGTATGAGGGAGGAGAGGAGGCGAGCTTGTGGTCACGGATTGATTGCCATTCGGGCTGGGTGGATGAGGGTTGTGAGGGCATTATTGGCCAGAGTCGTCGAAAGGTGTTGGTGGAGGAATTCTGGGGGGGCCCACGGCGATCGTCATGTTTGGTGATCGAGCGTTTGCTCGGGAACTGGGATGGCTGAAGAGTATGATGGATGAGGATTGGCGAAGCGAGGATACCCTTTCTTTCAGCCGTCGCTTTGTTTGTCGACCGTCGCCTCTTTGGTAATTGTGACTGGTTGTAGACAGAGCGGCTTTCTTAACACGATGGCGTACATATAAGCAGAATAGTAGTAGCAATGGCAAGAACGGACTGAAATGATGGAGTCGGCTGTCATAAAAGACTTCAGAGGCTACGCGGCTGGCTTGGTAAACGGTTGCAAGATCAAATGAACAATGTGGGGCCGACAGTCTGCAGAGCAAGCCTTTGATTTCTAGGGTATTGCTATCTATTCAATGCACTCATGACTGTAATTGCCATCCGTCGTGATCATGTGTGCCCCATCCATCGCAAGAAACACCACTAGCAGCATGTTGCATGCTCCGAACCAGCACCTATCTCTCGGTCGATGTTGTGAACATTCTAGCTCTACGACTGGCCAAGGTTAGCTTCCGTGGATAGCAAGTAGAATCCGAAGATAGTCATACGGAGTGCTTGGCCTCATTGGCCTTGTCTCCAACGGCATCCTTGGCTGCGCCGGCACGAGTTCCTGCAGATGCGTTGTCGTCCTTGGCGACGTCTATGGGTAAAAGTTCAGCGTATGTCTGGAAACAGTGATGGTGGGAATCCTACTCTTGTTGGCCTCCTTGGAGGCGGTGTCAGTTGTACCCTTGACGGTGTCGGTAACCGAGGAAGCGGCGTTGCTGGAACATGAGTCAGTGGAGAGTTGAGCACAGGCGTTAGTGCTAATCGACATACTTGATAGCGTCCATTTTGAAGGTTAGTTTTTGGAAAGTTTGTGTGGTGTGTTTGTGGTTGAAGTTGATGTGTGAGTTATGGAAGTGGGTGATGATGCAAAGAGGAAAAAGTTGGGGGAAAGTTGAAGGGGTTTTGTTTACACGTACGGCTAGACCCTGACCCCGCGTACGTCACGGCGAACACGAATGTTTAATGACGTGCCTTAGTGAGGGACCAAGTCACGCGTGCAATCCAACGCGCTAAAGTAGAAGCCACAGTGGCCACAGTCCCTTACGGCAGGTCCGACGGGCTTTCTGCCCTATCATCGACAATTTGCCTTTGTAAATTGCATCACAAATGCATACAGCGAAATCGATGATTGGGGAGATTAGAGTGCATGACGTCGTACGAGGGTTTGTTCTAAGCCGACCAGAGAATTCTGCAGTGTCATTCGACCTGAATTTGAAGCACAACGTATCCACTTCCAACTCAGAGCGTACGTAACAGCGGTCGGCGGCCTCCGCAATAAGTGGGAGCTTGGACTTACACAGGTTTAGTGTCGAGCACAGGCCAAGTGTCCATCCTTCGTCATCTCAGGGTCTCCCTACTCTAAGGGGTGTCATAGCGACTGAGAGTTGGACCGAGATTACCCGCAAAGGGCCACGTACTACTCTGTCACGCAAAGATGATTCATGTTGAAGAATGACTTTCCATGCATGAAAATGATGATCCTCTGTGATTTTTTTTGTTGACGAAGGTACCAACCAAGGCCGAAGTCAAGGGGTGTGGCGTCTTGAACAAAGCGTGTAGATCTCGTATAGTATGTAAGCCGCGGACAACAGATGTATGGATGGGGTTTGAGAAGTATCCGCGGAGTCAGGCTACAGCTTATCCGGGCGGCAAGGTTTGCGTTTAGCAGTCCAGCAGATGTTCAGTATGATCAATGTGGATACAAAGGTTTTTGTCACTCATGTGAACTGATAAGCCTTGCATAATTCTTCTGCTTGATAGTCCCTGCCCTGCATCCACTCTTTCGATATCGAGCGCTTCAATCCAAGCAAGGATCCCCAGCCAATAAGCAAAGCACAGTCTCCTGAACTCCCTCCCTTCCCAATCCCTTACCCCATACTCGAAGCTCACTTCCGTATTGAACTCTTCGCCATCGATATCGACAAGCGTCTCTCCCGTATCATCCTAGCGCCATCAAAATCACACCAAGTCGCGCCTCTGCAGCAAAGCGCGCATATCCCATCTCCATGCTTTGAGTGACGACTAGAAACCAAGCAGACGTGTAATCAGACCAGAAAGCTAGCTACGTAGTGATAATTAATGTGATGGGCGTAGTAGCCCTGTAAGGTCTTGGATGTCAGAGATAGCACGCGTTTGTCGAAATCGCCGCGACTGGAGGGCATTATGCCGAACCGCTCGGCTGGGAGGCGGAGGAGGGCGGAGAGGGTAGTTATGGTGGTCTGAATTGAGCGGGCTTGAGTGGAAGATGGACTATGAAGTGGCCTCCCCGTTGACAGTGAGTGTTTCAGGAAGGTGGTGAAGGCGTTCGAGGTTTCTAGAGTCGTTGTTAGCAAAGGGGAGAGAAAATGGGGCAGTGTACTACTGCAAAGAACGTACAGATTGTTCAGACAAAGTAGAGGCGGGCTTTCCTGCTGTCTCAGAAAGTTGAAGGAGGAGATAACGTGAGCAAGTCCTTACCTAATTCGACCAGACTTGAATTTTACAGATTTTGCTCAAAATCACATGAATTGCCCTGCGCTACAATTTCACAATCCTAAATATGGCGAGAAAAAAGCTATTAGCACTACTGCTACTCCTCGATGTATGAGGTTCCTTGATTCGAAGACGGATTGCACTCGCGCAGATATGTTATCGGTTCTGTGGCTCGCTTACAGGGTTTCAATTTCTTGTGCAGCCGTAGAGTCTTCTTTACCTATGTCCAAGGTTAACTGTCTCTGTATCCCTTTACCCCATATATACCCAATGCTTTCCCGCTCTTTGAGGTGACCCGTGATTGCGCAAAGATGCTTGGTCCAGGATTGTTATTCCTCTATCGTTTTGTGGTAAATGGGCGTCATAGGGCTGAACAGGAGTGCGTATGGTTTTGGATGTGAATAACAATATGCTTCTTCTTCTTCGACCCTACTCTCGGAAGCCTCATTTTACTCTTACGTAATTGCATCGAATTGTGTCACAAAGACCTCAGCACATGGAGAGAAATTGAATTCAACCACTGGAGTTCTTCACACCTTTTGTTACATCCTCCCACCGGTCCCTGGCCTGCCTCCGAAGAAGCAGAAGACACAGGTGGATCTGATGAAAGGAGACGATTGTGCCGCTTCCTCTTGGACATGGATCTGATTAGGAGGCAATTTCTTGACCAAAGCATGAGCCGAGGGTGTACTAGTCTTGAGGTCATTGCCCCTCTGCTCTAGGACCTATGTGCTGTAGGGAAACACAAGTATAGTACGACCATGACACCAGGGTGCGGCTATACCACTATCTCGACATGCGGTTCCTTTTTCGCCTGCCCATAGACCGGTGAAACAATTCAGACCTGTTTAGAGCTGATAGCCCGCGCTGGATACTTCTCTGGAAGGAGCTCAGGGACCTCTCTTGCTGTCTATTCTCGGTTGGTAACATACAACCCTCTATCGCCTGAATGAACTTCAAAGTGGCCGAGAGCTATGTTGGTCATCGCAGCTATTCAACGCGACATGCTCAAAAAGAAGCTGTAGCGACGTCCAATGATGTCTGCGTTCGTGGTAGGGTAAGCGATTTATATCTAAAACCTGTAGAGAAGGTTCAATTAGGTGCAAAAAATGCAATGACAGTAGAGCTAGAGAGGTCACAGGAGAAGTATGTGATGGCGCAACGCGATCTGTGCGCTGGTCAAACCTCGGCTCGCCAAATTATCTGTTCGCCGATACCTTTCATCCACCACGGCAACCTTCATAGAATTTTATAGTCCTCCCACATGATCTTATCAATATAGTAACATTGAATAGAGGTGACTTATAAAGTTTTCCAATAGGTCTTCACAGTGCCACTGATTGCATTACGACGTGAACGGCTTCGCCGCTAGCATTTTGTGGTACAATGGGCAAACGAGAACGAAGAAACCTACGTCACCTAATGTTTGCTCTTGTTTTGGGTTATCTGAAAGCCGGACCTAATTCGATGCTTGAAGAATTAATGTCTTCTGAGTATGCATACAACCTTCAGGTACTTCACGTCTCTCGCTTATACTTGAATCTCAGCTTTCTTTTCAAAGATTGATTAGACTAGAACCGATCGGAAGGCTACAGGCCCGATCCAGCCTCGGACAGCTCTCTCTCATGAGTCAAGACCATCATCATACCTAATTTTCCTCGAGCAACCTTGACATTAGCGCTCTACAAAGAATGGTAAAGTCCTACACGCAACCTTAGCCAGGGCAACCTCAGTGTCGTAACAATCTTTTTTGGGGAAGGTCGACTTGGTGGCAGGTAGAAGAAACTATTTTGTTTCCAAGGACTCCAAGTTAAATTAAATAAGAGCGCGAATTAATTTTGATTTAGTAACGATTATAGCGGCGGTACAAGGGAAGAGGCTAGGATAACATTAAATACAAAGGTATAAAGCTAAATAACTTTAAATTTAACTATTTAGGATAGATCTATAGTATCCTGACATAGATCTATATCACCCAAATTTTAGTGCGCGGGCCATCCGTTTAGCGCCAGCGCCAGTGGTTCGGAAATCTAAAGTAAAGTACTGGCGGAAGCTAGCCGCTAAAAGCTCCTCCCCAAAAATCCTTCGGCCTCGCAGATCCTCGCCCCGTTATAGCTAGCACTGGCACCAATATCTATCAAGAGATCGATGGGGAGTACCGACCAAGCCTGCAAAAATCGTTGTAATTGAAGCAATGATAGGCTCAAGCCCCGGAGCGGCAATGGACGGGGATACACTACTGCGTCAACTTGATCCGCAATGGAACACGGGTATGATAGCTGCATCGATCGCCATCTCGCTCTTGGGAGCTTTCACATCTACACAACTGTTTGTACTCTCTTGCCGTGGCCTCAGATGAATTGGCGTCAATACTGATGAGATATGTGTAGCATGTGCCAGGCGAGGACGTCCGTTCACTTCTCAAGCGTACTGGTCTGGACGATACTGGGAAGCCTAACATTTGGCTTCTGCTCTATCTGGAGCCTCCACTTCGTCGCCATGTTAGCATGCGAGCTCGATCTGCCAATTGGAATAGACGTCCCGTTGACGATCCTCAGCTCGGCCCTAGCCGTCCTTTTCACCTTCGCTACTTTGGCATCGGACATACTGTGGGAAAGATATCGCCGAAGGGGGCATCAAAAAAGACCGTCGCGGAGAAGAAGAAGAAGATTGTCTACAAAATCTACGGCTGTTGGGTCTGACCCGGACACATGGAAAAATGGCTTCAAGCCGCTTTCCGAGTCTGCCGAGGAGGAAGATGGTGTCAGTAGTGATTGCGAAGAGGCCTCCGAGAATATTGGTCTACTGGAAGGGCATCCACCTGAAATGGCGGCAGACCCTCCATTGAACACTGGAAATGGGACCGAATCTCCTTCAGTCGCTGCCTACCCAGCAACCATTGACAACTCGACACAAGACTCTCCAGAGCTCTCCCCCACCGTATCGCCTGCGGGAACGTCGACGTCGAGGCCGTCTAGCACCTTTTCAGATTCGCGTCGATCCTCGTCCTTCATGAGTTCAAACCATAGCTCATACGGACTTGCGAACATCATGAATGTTGCTCAACGAAGCACAGCCCCTGCGAAAAATGCGTTCATTACGACTGGAGAGACCTTGTACGCAGGTTGCACCCGCAGGAATGTACTAAAGGGCTTTCTATGGTCTCTTGCCATCAGTGGGATGCACTACGTCGGTATTGCCGCCCTGCGAATACCTACTGGACATTTCACACTGAACCCGTTCTTGGTGGTTTTGTCTGGCTTGATCAGCTGGGTGGTCTGCCTCGTTGGTGTCATCCTCATGTCCCAAATAGAGACTCATCTCACCCAACAATTTCTTTTCTCCGCCGTTGCAAGTACTGGTGTGGCGGCGATGCACTTTACTGGTACGCATGTCCAATTCCCCAGGAAGGTTTATGACTAAAGGTTCGATACAGGTATGTTAGCCGTAAAATTCTATTCCTACGCCCCTCCCTCAGAGTCCAGAGGTTACCCACCTGCACTAGCTGCCGCCATTGTCACCATCGCTATCGCGACCTGTATAGCTGCCAATTTCCTCCTGGCACATGTCGCAACGATATCACGCAACAAACTAGCTGAGATCGTTTTGACGAGAAAGGAGCTGTGGAGGACCATCGCTCAGAAGGAGAATGCTGAGCAAGCTGCAGCTGCGAGGAGTGACTTCATTGCCTCGGCCTCTCATGAGATACGAACACCACTTCATCATTTACAGGGCTACAGTGACTTGCTCTCCCGTACCGAATTGACGGAAGAAGGCCGTCTGCTTCTGTATGCGATTCAGCATGCTACAAAAACACTCTCCTTGAGTAAGGTGGCTCCACTCCGTTTCCCTGAGCCGCACTAACAGACTCACAGTAACGAATAATGTATTGGACTGGTCAAAACTTGAAAGGAATGCAGAGGCTGCATGTCGGCCTATTTCCCTTGACATGAGGACAGTTTGCGAATCGATAATAATGCTCTTACCAAATCGTGACGATGCGGATGAAGTAGATCTAATGGTTGTTGTATCGCCGGACGTCCCCCACTCGCTATTCCTGGACGAAATATACATACATCGCATACTGATGAATCTACTTTCTAATGCCCTGAAGTTTACGAGATCTGGTTACATACTATTGCTCATAGAGATAAATGACGACACGGTTATCGGCACAGTAAGAGATACTGGGTTAGGGATACCACGCTCGTTCCTGCCTCAATTGTTTGAGCCTTTCACGCAAGCCCAGGTCAGAGGCTCACAAAGAGGCACAGGGCTCGGCTTGAGTATCATCAAACAGTTATTGCACAAGATGCAAGGGACTATCGAAGTGGAAAGCCGGCATGCAGATAGCGCCGAGGTTTGCCACGAACAGACTGGCAGTACTTTCACTATCACCATACCTGTACAACGATCCGACAACCATCACCATATCGAAGATCCTTGCGCAACCCGCCCTAAAATTGCTATCTTTCAAAGTGGGAACGAGGGCGTTGTCCGAGGATTACGTGATGCATGGCAGGTTTTCGGATGCGATGTTGTGATGATTCAAGAGTTCTCTGATCTCCCTGGCTCGGAATGGAAATACATCTGGGCAGACTTACCATTCTTGAAACAAAATCCCGGGCAGCTGCAGCAACTTCTGAAGCAAGACCGATGGCCAGTCCTTGTGCCAATTGATACGCAGGAGGCGCTAAAGCAGATGCCTGAGATCTCGACTGCGGCTCACTTCATCACGTTACCAAAGCCGCTAATTTGGCATTCATTCGAGCAACGCATCGCAGCTACCAGGGAGCCGGCGAACAGCATTATGACAAAAGCGGTCACTTTCGCTCCCACAGTCGATATTGTTGATCATGATGTTAAGGAAAAACTCCAGGAAGAGTCGGCAGCAGAGTATCTTCCTGTAGTTCTTCTGGTCGAAGACAATCCGGTATTGTCTCTGCAATTCCCCATTTGAGTGTCCCCTGACTAATACGCCATCTTCAGATCAATCAAAAACTCGGCAAAAGAATGCTATCAGCTCTAAGTTACGAAGTCCTAATCGCAGACGATGGCGAAGATGCTATCCAGCAGATTGTAGACCATGATTCGGCCATCGACATAATACTTATGGACCAGTCGATGCCGCGAAAAGATGGGGTCACGGCGACAAAGGAGATTCGTGCCATGGAAGAACGAGGTACACTTTCTCGCAGAAGACCGATCATCGCTGTGACGGCCGTCGTGAGTGCTGAGGCTCAAGCCCTATTCAAGGACGCCGGCGCCGATGACTTCCTGACGAAGCCCCTTTCGCTGGACCGGCTTGGGCAGACGCTGGCGGCTCATTTACCTTTCAAATGATCTCCATGAGGGTGTTTTTGGCACATATTGGAACTGACTGTTGCTTTCTTGCATGACTATAAGCACGTTCACCACAACCAAATGCCTGCTTACGGTATAGTATATATCGTACAGCTGAGCAACTCCGGAGCTCTACTTGAAAGCAATCCATAATACCCAAGCTATTGTGCGATGCTATGATTCTTTCTAGCGCTGCAGCGCGACGACAGCTGGAGACACTAGATACTCTCTCGCACTTTCTTGACTGCTCTGAGCTGCTACCATTTCTTTCAACTATTGAAAGAAGCACGCTTGAACACTACCGATCTTTCCGCGCAGTGGGGGGCCATCTACCACCATTGTTTTACCGTCAAAAGGGATACTGGCAAATTGCCGACCTCAGACATACGGGGAACCTTCCAGAGAAATCTGGGAGGACAGTCGCAGTGCATCAAGAAATGCTCGCTGGATACAATCGTAGAAATGACTCAGGTCAGCAGCACCCCAGAATTTGAGATGCCCTCCAAGAAAAGGCAGGGTGCTGGCCAGTTGGAAAACCAAGTCGCTGGTGAAATCCTCGGGTTTCTGATACGAGTTTATACCAATGTGTCATGCACCTTGTAGCACACGATCGGAGAGGACTGTGGCAACTTGCACGAGTCAACAATCCACCATGAAAACATTGTTTACGTTTGAAAAAGTCACCTGGGCGGAGCAATCCCTCAATAGCCCTCGTCTCAATTGTGCCTTGCATCACACGAGCCGGCAGGGATGGATGGCTGCCTTCCAGCACCCAGTCGCTCACTGCGGCAGCTATTAGTGCCCGACGAAATGTCGTCAGCGGAGGCACTGATCCAGCTTCACCCATTGTCATCCTGGTCAGAAGTTCCGGCCTCGAATTTTTACCAAGAATACGTTTACACAGTTGTAGGAAGTCCAAACTTTTGTGCAAATCACCGAGATAACTGTACACGTCAAGGCTTCGAGCAGGGTCCGTGTCTGTATTTCGAAGCAAAGTGCAGACGACATCGTCAATCCGACGGAGAATCGATGTTCTGAAATTTATCGATTGGGCTTGAGTTGGCATGTACTTTATTGGATCGCCCGCCAAAGAGTCGTCGATGGAGTTGAGATCAAAATTGTCCCTTGCTGTCATGGAGGAGGCCGACTCAGACGGCGTTCTATTAAGCCTGATCCGAGAATGCTGCTGGTAGCTGCGGTCAGACGGCTCGCTCACAACGTTTGCGTCCCGCTGCCTCGGCATGTTATTAGAAACCAGTGCGTAAGAGGGTGTTGAGGCGGCTGCGGTGCTAGGCGGAGTAAATTGGCTTATCTGATAGTTACGTCCGCTTTCAAGGGCTCCACTCATGGGCATCCTTGTGTCCCCCTGTGCGGTCGCTTCTTGGACCCTTGATTTGCTCTTTAGTCTGAGGTGTGGCTTTAGACGTGAATCTGAGCTGGATGGCCTACCGTCTCGGCCAGATGCTTGCCCATTCCGCTTTTGGCTTCTCGATCTGCTATATGCTGAGCTTGATCGCTCAGAGGTTTGCTGGAGGTTGGAATTGCTTAGGGACCTCTTTCATTTCTTGGAAACACTGCATTGAACAGCTTTAGAGAGGAGCTAGTGCAGGCTCGGAATGTTCGTGGAAGCATTCGGCTAGCTTTCTGACCTACAACTCTTGAACTCCCAACACTCCCGAGGCCTAACTCAATTATCAACTCCCTAGCCTTAGGAGAGCATTCCTGTCTCGTCTTCCGTCAATCGAAGGACTCGCGGATCGCAATAGGGGTCCAGAGTACCGCGATCATCCCTGAACAACGTGTTGACACGCCCTTCACTATATCGAAATTTACGGTGTCTCCTCTACAGATCCCAACAATTTTGTTGTATCTTCTTAAAATTAAGAACCACCTCAGGGAATTCTCTCGTTAAGACGTTCCTGAGCTCAGTGACTGATCCTTTTCGATTGAGTAAGTAGAGTGACTCTTGACCCTTGTGTGAGTCAAGGAGGCGGGCTATCATCGCTGCGGTCTATGCTGAGGCCATTGCCACTGCTGTGCACCAGCAATCGATGCTCCAGCCCCGATACCAGGAATCTTATTTGATCGAAGATGGCAGTAGGGGGGGCCCTGACATCCAGATTATGGTCTAGGTGTTTGCTTCCTTAAACGGCCGCGGCCGAAATGACCCTGCCGCAGAACCTGTCTGCGTGAACTTGATCGATTCACCCACGATCTGCTTATGCCTTATCCTGCGAATCTTGGTGCTGGACTGACACATAGGGACGGAAGGACACGGTAATGGTCTTCAGCTTCGTTCTCGTTTCATGTTTGCTACTGTGCACGACCTGTCAAAATCTTGAGCAAACAATGCAGGTAGCCAGGGGCGGTAGCGAACTCGTACTAGATTGCGTGATTTCGGCGAGCTTTATTTGTTATTCGTCGCGGGAGAGCAAGAGTCTCTTCCCAGGTTTCCTCGCGCTATGCAGGTATCCTTATGCGACGCGCCCTTCAATTTTTCGACCGCACGGAATATAACAGGATTTCAGAAATACACTTCAGTACCTATAGTAGTCACTGTCACTATATTCCGTACTCTTCTTTATTTTGTAAAGACTTACCAGCGTATCCGCCAAGCTTGAGCCAATTTTTGCTCCGAACGGGCGCAAGACCTCATGTCTTGAATTGTGCAGAAATCATGTTCCATCAACTATCGCATTTAGAATCCTGCGCAGCGATTTTCATCAAATTTGCTTAAATAGGCTGGACAGTCTGTCTCCGAGTGTAGCAGCCTTGATCGAGCGGGTTCTCAGGCTGGATGATGTCAGATGATACATTCGGACGAATGATTTCGGTGAGAGAAATAATGTTATAATCCGGAGTCGATTCCTCAATACCGTGAGGCGGTGGCGGAAGCGACATCATGTTGATCTCTGCCTCCAGCTCAGCCTTTTCGTCGACGGTGAGATCGCTCTTCGCCTTGCCAATCCTGACAAAGCCCACCAGCAGGCTAAGCGAGACTCCTGCAAGGCCGACCCCGAACCAACAAGCCGCCTTATAGCTCTCCTTCTCTCCGAGGTGAGCTGTTGATGTCTGGACAATTTCTGCAAGTCCAAGGAAGGCGCTGATACCTAGGAAGACAAGACAGTTGATCAGAGCACCTGCAAGACCTTGACGCTTCTTGGGCATGCTAGTGGTGATGAAGATGTTACTGGTGCTGTAGGTTATGTCGACACCGACAGTGGCGGCGATCATGGCGGGGAAGATGTAGGCCCAGTAGTTGGGGTTGTCCGGTAGGATTGCGAAAAGCAACACACAGATGATGTAGCCGATGGCAGAGATAATGAGGAGGATTGTCCCTGGTAGGAGGTGGAGTATGAAGCCACCAGCTGTGGCTAGGAAAAGGCCACCGGCTGCCATGGGCGTATACCATGCCGTTGTCTGTAGAGATGATTTATGCAAGATATTCTCAATACTATGGACTCAATTAGTAGAGAACTCCGTGCAGGGCTTCAGAACTCACTAGAAGCTGGCATAGAACAAATAGATGCTGAAAACACCATACGTAAGGAAGAGTGCAGCGCACAAAGGCTTCATATACCTGACATGGAAGAGATCGAATGGCAGCAATGGCATCTTGGCAACCCATCCCTCAATATAACCTGCGCCAGCAAGGAACAGGCATCCGAGGGTGAACGTGACGTAGATGTACGGTGTCCTCCAGCCGTCGGGTGCGTGGGAACTACCAGTGATGGCAAAGACTAAGAAGATTAGCCCTGGCACAATGGTGAAGAATCCTAGCCAGTCCATGTTGACCTCCATTGAATGTCGCTCGTGCCTATCGGAAGGCACGGTGAGGAAGGCTACTGTGCTGATGAAGAAAAGCATTGCCGAACCTATCCAGAAGTACCATCCCCACGGAAGGTACTCTCCGCTGACTCCGCCAACGAAGATGCCAGAGAAAAATCCTATAGGGGAACATGCGCCGTAGAGGCTGAATACCAGGTTCTTCCTCGGTCCTGGACGATAAATACTTCCAAGCAACATCACGCCTGCAGGCAGGAAGGCCGCTGGGCCAAGACCCTGCAAGGCACGGCAGAAGTTCATCATCAGTTGGTTTTGGCTAAAGCCGCCAACGAAGGACCAGATGAAGTACCAGACAAGGCCGGACATGAAGAGAGCATAGCCACCGTAGATGTCTGCGAGTCGACCAAAAGGGAGAAGGAACGCGCCAGTCATCAATGAGAAGACGTTTGCTGGCCAGGTCTGAGATTGAGACGGGATGTCGAGGGTCATGGCCAGCGTAGGCAGAATAACGTTGAAACCGCTGACAAAGTATTCCTGTAACACAGTGGTCAGTGGCCATCGGTAATTGTCTAGAGAAGACAGCACTTACTGCCATGACCATAGATGCCAGTAGCGAGAAGCAGAACCCAACCTCCCTCCACAAAGTTTTGAAGATTGCTGGTCTCTCTCTGCCAAGTCGTTCAACACGACCTTGCATGTCTTCCCCTCCAGGCCCTTCCTCTTGGAACGCCATCTCAAACCAACTACTATCATACAAGACTTATGAAAGAATGGTATGGTGCTGCAAGTACGCGTCTATGCTCTCAACGAGACTGACCAATGAGACGAGACCCGAGCCGGGATGTAGTAGGCACGGGGTCTAGCCCTTGCCAAGCCAGGGTCAGGCAAGCGCATATGCTCAGCATATGGGGCTCTTACCCCGGCTGAACTTACCGCATATACGCGTTGACCTGGCTTAACTTTGGCTCTCGGGGCCTTAGGCCTTAAAGCCTACCTAAAATAAAAAGTATATACTCAGTATATATTTAGTATATACTAACGAAGCGCCTATAACGTAGTTATTTTAGGGCTTTTAGGCTCGTAATAGACGTATAAAAACTAAATATAATAAAGTTTAATTATATTTCGACTTTAATATAAAAATCTTATCCTTCTAGGCCCCGAAACAGCCTACGTTATAAACGCTTAGTCGGAATATATTAAATATATACTACTTTCCCGGGGTGATAGCCCTAGAGTAAAAATTTTAACCCGAGATCAACGCTATATATATACCGAGTATATTCTTCACCCCAGCTCTACCCTAATATTAACGTATATACTAAGGATATACTAACCCGGCCGGAGTAACTTTAGACCCCGTCCGAGCTACAAGCCCGACACGAGCAACCGCACGAAGAAAAATGCCAAGCTAGCCTCAAGAGGTAAACTTTTCCCGACGCTACCAAGATTTCAGATCCACCGGACAGAAGCTTTATAACGTGACCATACGTCACTAGAAGATTGTCTTAAGACATGGCATTGACATGCATTTCGTAGTTTTTGAAGAAGTAGAGAATGTACTGTGAAAAGGGTGTTGCCTTGGTAAATTACAGTAATGTAAAGCGCGCTGGGCCATACTCTCCTAGTGGCCTTGTCTGTCAGCTTCGAGGCAGTGACATATCGGTTACAGCCATAAGGTATGGATGCTCTGATACTCAGTCGAAAGGCACCGAGTGTTGTCACCACAAACGAGGTTGTTGGAAGCTTTCCGTCATCGTTCGATACTGCAGTGAAGGATCAGAACTTACGGATATGACTCATCTTCAATGCATGACCGCTGTTATTTCACAACATACCGAAAGCGCAATATTCTCTTATAACTACTTGGACAAGCCTATCAAGCTAACATCAGCAACATCGACTACTTCTCTTCAAACTGGTACAGAGTATCGCCAAGAGAGCCAGCGAGGTTCGGTTGTCTCCAAACTGTGTTCAGGCTTGCAGTTGGTTAAATATCTATCAAAAATAGGGCGCTCAGCTCAATTCAGACTGTCGATTTTTTACGGATTCAACTATAAACGTCCGAGGACGCATGATACTATCCCCCGCCACGCAAGTACTCCTTATATCCACTCACCCAGATCATATAGAATCAGTTCGAGAAAATTCATAGATTTTAGATTAGACCTCAGAGATAGTACTCGTCTAATCTTAGGTTCTGATTCGCACTGACTGGTGAGTACGTGGCGGGAAATGGTGTCATGCGTTGAACGCGCCAGCACTCCAAGAAGTAATATCATAACTTTTTCTACCTCTAATTTGGTAGAGAGAGACTCTACAGAATCAATTCCGCTGAGAAGATTAGGCGTCACACCGTTCTCTATAATTCTAGTATAGAGTTTCTCTTGCAACCTCTCGTTGTTAAGTTATAGTACTTTTTCCGCGAGATCAATACTTGACAAACGACGTCCACCCAAATGGACGATTTTTTGTGTTCTAAAATTCCGAGTCATATTTCTTCCAACTTGAGCGGGCGAACGCCCCAATCCCGCTCTAGATAACTCAACCTTTTGCACGAAAATGGCTTCGATTTCCTTCTTTCGCGCCGCCCGATTGCCTTCTACAACTGAAAATCTCGGTCCCGCGTCGCAAGATTCCATCCTCAGTCGCAGCCATGGTTGTTATCCAATGGACTGGCCCTGTTTGCCCGGACATACCAAGAAACCTTTCCAAATACTGAAGCCTAATACAAACTTGGATTTGCGGATGATGACAACAAGTGGCATAGAAGCGAAGGAAGGACTTTGATCAATGACTGGAGATGACTGAAACAATTTAGATCCGCGGAAAACTGCCGCGGGACAGATTGGAATTGTGCAATGAAGGCTGCCGGTTGGATGGAAAGGGCCCGTTTTCAAGACGTGCAGGTCAAGTCCGAAGAGTCTTCACGTTGGTATGCCAGACAGGAACATATAGAGACTATGATATTCGCGGTCGTCAATAACGCACCTAGTCGCTTGGGTTTATAGGGACTGTTTCTCCTTCAGATGTGTAATACTGTTGTATACAGATGGTTTAGAGTCGAGGTTTTCTCAATTACTCTAAGACGGTACATGAATACCGTTACAGGGGCCAGGAAAACAATGTATATAGAGACTTTGAGGAGTGTGGCAAACCTCTGAGGACGGAAAGGACGCTTCATGAGTATCATTAAGTTGAGTGGGTAGGAAGGCACTGTGACTAACCATACTGAGTGTGGCACTCGCGTGCGTAATCGAAAATTAATTTTCTCGATTCGGTAGAGTTCTCAACAGGCTTGATGGCGCATGCCAAGGATGCTTTGAGTATTAATGTTACATATAATATCCTCCACATGACCCATTGCTTTCGAAAGCAACACATCATCAGTCTCTATACTCTAAGAATCTTACCGTCACATTCATACGCGACAGAAGATAAGGCAACTCAGGGTCTATCCAATTAATATTCCAATTGTCGTAATAGCACCTTAATTCCACCAGCCGACTACCAATCATCTTACGATTACTATGGCAACCTCCCAGATCCTCTCGCCGCGCTCGCCCATACGCAGATTTCAGCCACTGAAAGACTCGGAACTAGAGGGTAACATCCTAACATTTCTTCGACTACCACTAGAACTGGCAGAAAGAGGGTTCGTTTTGCTTGGCAGAATGCCCTTATGTGCGACGGGCTGTATACAGTACAGGTTAATGCGCACTAGACGAATTTCTTGGAACCTTTAGTGTATGGTACTTCAGGCTCGATTTGACAAAAGTAATCGCGAAAATTAAGGACTTGATCCCCGTGCGGTTGCGCTCTAGCTGGTTTGTTCTGGGGGCTCAAGAAGTGATGTTCCGTGCCAAGGAAAACGAACCGTCTGCCGGTGGAAGGGATAGATCTGTGATTACAGTATCTTCAACCTCGACTTCGTACGTGACAAGGACTTGAAAGAGGACAGCGTACCTTCTGTCAAACATGTCTCTATATTACAAATCATCCTGCAAATTTGTAGCGAGGCCTTAGACGTACTTTTTAAGCAGCAGTACGCTCAGAATCAGCAAATCTCCATATGTTTTCTGGCTTGTCCAGTCTGAATCCGGCGTCCGGTGGGAATCGTGGTATCAGCACTTCGTAGAAAGATTCGACTTCAGCAGAGTCAAGAGACTGAAAATCATGATATTGGGCCTCCAGGTGGAACAATCCGAAACAGGTCGTTGTCGTTGAGAGACCATGAATTATGCTGCTGACTTCTGTGAAATCCTAAAAGATTCTAGACGTAAGGCACTTTTCGGAGTCTTTTTTCGCCCTGGTACCATATACCTCCTAAGGGCTTATAAGCGCCCCGTGTGGGAGAAGGGTGGAAGCAACATCCTTTCCTGGGGGCTGGTGTGCAATTCAAAACTAGAGCAGCTGGAAAAGATGGCCGTTGGAAGGCTCACTACCATCGTGGGAATTTACAGCATTTGGTGATCCCCAACACCTCGGATCTTCAGCTGGTAAGTTATCCCCGTGCAGCGTATGATAGGGTTGACGGAGACTTAGATCTTGCTCGCCTTTACCACTCTCCGCAACGTAAAAGAGGCATCGATACTCCTACCTCCAGGCGCTGAAGGAAAATTGTTTTCCAGGACGGTAAAACCAGAATGACAGGTAGCGCAACTCGTGAATGTGACGCAAAGTGGCTGAAGGCTGTGTCGGAGGTATGCCGTGTTAGGCTATTCTCTCGTGCAATACTCAAACGCATCAAGAGGCCGAGGAGGATTGGGAGTCCTGTCATTACGACTCTGAAGGGAGCTACACTGGGAATTTTGGGCCCGAGTCGAGCGACGACGATGCTGATACCTTCTAGTGGTAGATTCGAGATTGAAAGACAGAAATTGGTCTTGTGGTTTACCTTACTTTGGCTACTTACATAACCCTACATGGCAACGCATTCGCTTCAATTGCTTGCTTCCCCTAGGTTTTTAGCGCTCATGAGGTTTACACGCATATGTATGACGGATGTGAAGATCCACTAACGTGTGGAGTCGATCCAAAGGAGAGAAAAGAGCTAAGTCCGCTGTTCTGGTTGCCAAGGTGCATCGTCAACATCTTTAGAAGCTCAACTTCGAAAAGATATGGCGCGGAATTTTAGAGCACAGAACCATTGGTTTTGGCCGTGGCTTTTTCAGAAGTAACGTTCTTTCCTTCGTCCTGAGCGTATAATCTGGGAGTGAGGAGATACTCCACTGCCAAGCTCCTCATCCTATCACACGCAACGTTCCCTTGAACGCCATTGATGTCTCGTACGCAGTAAATACGTTTGTTAAGATTCATAAGTCTAGAAACAAGACAGCCTATCGCGGGAGCTCAATGTCCAGGCCATGGTGGAAGGAAGGCGTTGCGACGTTCTTCCCTCGCCCTCAATCCTTAGGTCGTTATTGTTATCATTACTGAGCTACGCCCCACTGCCCAAAGGATAAAAGCACGGAGCACTTTTACGCACACATATCGGATACCAAGCCGAGTGCTGTATCTCTAGACGCATGGTGAAAGCATCCGTCTCAGCAAATTCCTGCGAGCCACGACGCCGATGATATCCTATCGCATCGTGTCGTTTCAACATGCACACCACAGTTGAGAAGGTGTTGCGAGGTCGACTTTTTGATTCTCAGCAAGGCGCAATCATTGATGATGACGGCAATAATGAGTCGCAAGTACACTTGTCTGACGCCTTATCGTCAACTTGGGGCTTAGAGAAGCACAGAGCAAATCATCAAGCCTATCGCGCTGTCTCGTCTCATGGGCATAGAAGCATGCTTGCGGATATGATTTCTCTTAGGAACGAATGCAATGTTGCGATAGGGTTCGCATACACACTTGGTGAAGGATTCCCTTCATCTACATACGTGTTGGAGAGGCCATAGAATGGAGAATCAGCTTATCATGTCGCCTCGTCTCTAAGAGGTCACCGCAAAGGGGCAGCGTTGCGAGTAGACGACTTCTGGCTCGAATCATTTGACTTTGGACCAGCCTTGTCATCTGTGTGTCAAGCCGTCCGCAGCGATGGTGGTGACTGGGATTCGAAGATTACAGTCTGGCAAATTGGCTGGTGCGCATGCACAAATCAACAGTCCTACAAAGCTCCCGATTCGGTGCCATTCCTAGCTCAATTGCTACAAGCGATCCTATAAGCGACCCAATCCCTAGCGGAACTCAGCCCCCACTTCCCGGCATGCTTGCCCTGCACGACAGCACTAGCGGGCCGTTCAGCCCCCTCCTTTGCCTCTAAGAAGATATAACCGTGGGGATCATCAAAAAACACCGACGTCACGCAACACGGTCAGGAATCCTTCTGCACCGTACTGAACACCCATTCATAGGCTCAACGGTCAGCGGCTTCTTTGCGCGTCCCGCGTCAAGGCATTCTAGATTAAAAATTGAATCATTTAGGTTTTGGCCCGCGTACTGATCTGCCTGAACGTGCAGCTCCCCCCTTGTTGGCAGTGAATAAGGGCGAATCCCAGTAAAGTAGACTTCACTTCTAAATCTCTCATGTCAGCTTGTACCCGACCCGGAGCTTTCCCCGCTGCACATATAACTTCCACCTGCCCCTCTGGGCTTCATGATCTCTATTCCCTTGCAATTCTTGCAGAAACACCCTTATCAACTCATAGCTCCTGCGCATTCTCCGCCCATCGACAACATGGAGAACATTGGGAAATGGAACGTCGCTCGCAAGTACGAGCAGAGGGCGCTTCTCATAGCTGTCAACTGCGTAGCTGGGCTCTCTATCTTCTTCTTCGGTTATGATCAAGGTGTTATGGGAGGTGTCAACAACGATCGCAACTATGCCACGACCATGGGGTTTGGTTACTACGATGACAAAGCGCAAGGTGTAAATGTTACGCGCACGCTACTCCAAGGAGGCATAGTAAGTCTGATATTTTCCCCAGTATGGAGATTCTAGCTGACGATCCACCAGGTCGCTGTCTACTACCTCCCCGGGACACTGGTCGGTGCCTTAATCGGTGGCTGGTTTGGAGATCGATACGGGCGTATCAACACTATCGCGTTGGCCTCAGTTTGGGCGATCGTTGGCGCAATTCTCCAATGCTCTTCTCAAAATGCCAACTGGATGATCTGCGGTTAGCAATGCATAACACCGACAATATGACGTGGCTAAATTGTCCCTAGCTCGTGTCTTGAACGGCATTGGCACTGGTATCTTAAACGCTATCACACCTGTATGGGCCACCGAAACAGCCAGTCACACCTCCCGAGGTCAATTCGTCGCCATCGAATTCACACTCAATATCTTCGGTGTTGTTGTCGCGTATTGGATAGAATAGTATGTATATCACAGGTACGACACAACATGTCAGAGCTGACTTCCACAGTGGATGCTCATTCTACAAACCCGTCAACTCATCATTCATCTGGCGCTTCCCCATCGCATTCCAAATCGTACCTCTCATATTCCTCCTCTGCGTCGTCTATCTTATGCCCGAGTCGCCCCGTTGGCTCATCAAAGTCGGCCGCGAAGAAGAAGGACGATATATACTCGGTCGTCTGCGTGGCGAACACGATGGTCTCGCCGAGGCCGAATTCCAAGATATTCGCAACATTGTTGAGCTCGAGCGTAAGACGTCGAAGCAGAATAGTTATCTTGCTATGCTCTTCGGCTGGAAATCTGGGAAACTCCACACCGGACGCCGTGTTCAATTGGTCATCTGGTTGCAGATTCTTCAGGAGTGGATTGGGATTGCGGGTATTACCATCTACGGTCCTACAATCTTTAGGATCGCCGGTATCTCCCCTTCGCAACGCTTGTGGGTTTCCGGGCTCAACGATATCACATACATGGTAAGTTCTCGACAATTCTCCCCAATCCTTCCCCGTCGTTTGGTAGCCCAAGAAGCACAGCTAATGAACCCAGATGGCCACCCTCATCTGCGTCTTCACCCTCGACCGCATTGGCCGCCGGTGGACCCTCTACTGGGGCTCTGTAGGCCAAGGCATCTGCATGTTCGCCGCCGGTGGTCTCGCCCGCGCCACCATCAACAAAGTCGACCGAGGCGAAGACGCAAGCGGAGTCGGCGGCGCAGCAACCTTCTTCGTCTTCCTCTTCACTGCTATTTTCGGAGCTACGTGGCTTACCGTCCCCTGGCTTTACCCGGCTGAGATATTCCCGCTGGAAGTCCGTGCGAGGGGCAATGCGTGGGGTGTGGTTGGTTGGTCCATTGGTAATGGTTGGACGGTAAGAATCATCATCATCCCTCGACATTTTTCGATTTTGCGAAATTTATTTATTGATGATATCAGGTGCTTCTCCTCCCAACCATCTTCGCCAAGCTCAACGAAAAGACCCTCTACCTCTTCGGTGCCGTCAACGCCGCCACTATAGTCATAGTCTGGGCGCTCTACCCGGAAACCAACCAGCGCACCCTCGAAGAAATGAACCTCGTCTTCGCTTCCGACTCCATCTGGAATTGGGAAGCCGAGAAGAATTTCGCCATCCTCAAGGAGCAGAATCCGGAGCTGGTGCAAGCGGCCCGTAGAGGTGGTAGTGTTGTTGATCCGGAAGGTGTGCATAAAAGGCAGGGGAGTCTGGTGCCGAGAAATATGAGTTTGGATGCTAGGGGCGTCGATGGGGATTCCGATGAGGGCGAGAAGGTTGGTGCGAAGCATATCTAGGCTCTGGAGTGGTTTTAGAGGCTAGGATTTTTGTTCGCCCACTTGCTTGTTTCATGCAGACCTTTTATGTATGGAAATAGTGACAGGATATCTGGGCGGTGGAGAATGGTTGGGGGGTAGGTTTGGGTAGCTATGCTTGTAATGAGCTCTACATCGATAGACTAGACCTCATCGCAATGTTGTAGAATACAAATCCTAGATCTCGTCGGCTACACTTATCGCAACCTCCTATGATGCCGTCTGGATAGATTGTGCCATAAGACCTTCAAGCTCGACCAATGACTTTCCTCAGTCCCAGAAAAGGTGAGAATAATCCAAAAGACTTTTGTACCGCGCGGCGCCGGATACATTAGGTTGAGGCATATTCGAGGACACATTCCCTGACAGTCCCACAGGTGTGCCAAGCTCCGCTAAGCCCCTTCGAGCTAGCGCCTTCTGCTCTCCATGCAATGCCGCTGTTCAGCTGGAGTGTCAGTAGGCTAACCCGAAGGGGCTTAGCGGGCTCGGCAGGCTTGGAGGACTGAGGCAACCAATGACAGGCTTTGCATCTTTTCTTAGTCATCTGCTGCCATGATTCTGGAAATTCCTGCCACTCGCTCTCGACAAGCAAGGATAGTTTTAGGCTTCGTAAGGAGCATGAAATAGCAGTGCTGTAGATACCTATTACCCCTCTAGGTCCAATATCGCAGCTCCCCGAAGCATGAGTTTGGAAAGGACCGCTATCCCCACTTGAGCCGTATAAATCTTATGAACCCAACGATAAAATTCCAAGCTGGCACTTTTCCTAGCAAACCTTTAAGTTCGAACCTCTCTAGGTCCTAGAGTATATACTTTATAATTATAAAATCGCTTGATAAACTCTAGTTCAGATAGTTAGCTATAATTTTACTACCTAGTAAATTATTGTAAGAATTATTAGTATTGAGTTATCTCTAGTCTTATACGGTCGGTTTTTCGATTATAGCTAGCGCTTATACTGCTTAAAGATATCGAAGGACCCCAAGCCGACTATGTATACTTCTTCATACCCATAGAACATACCGAAATCCTCTTGCGCTGGCGTCACAAATATTACTCATGACTCTTGCTGCAACAACTCCCAGAACTCGGGTTGTAGTGAAGGAAAGCATCGTGTTTAAATTATAGAATTATCCTTCCTCATTATTGAACTTGCCAACATCACTTGTAAAGAAACAAGATATCTCCCTTACGCAATTAGCGATAACGCGACTGTAAGTCGAACATATCTCACAGTTGTGACCAAATGCCGAAATTAGAATACGTGCAACACTGAGGATGGACAACCCGCAAATCCCATATTATTATTCTCTTTCCCATATCCAACGAAATGCATCATCCACCTTAGTAGTACTCCTCCGTCTGAACTCCGTCTGTGGTATAGCCATAGCAGCTGCAGCCTCTCAGCCCCCGTCTCTAAGCTCCCTCGCGTCAATCAGTAATAACAGCACCTTACTTCATTCCAAAAGCAAACCTCCCATACTAACACCCCTCCACCAGCACCCTCTCCACCCAACGCAAAATAATCTACCCCATCCCCATCCCCAACATCCCCAACAACTCTCGTCTTCTCCTCCTACACCTTCGACCCCACTATATGTCTCACTAATACATACCAAAAGCTCATCACCGCTCTCAACAGTATCGCGCTATCCATCGCAGCGAAAGATGGGACCATTTGATTGGCACCGAGAAGATATCGTGGACGTATGACACCGTTGCGATGTCGATATACAACTCTGGATACGATGGGAAGGGGAGTTTGATGTGGAGTACGCTTGCTAATGTAACGGCGGCGGTGGGGAAGGTGTCAATGAGGGAGAGGTGTAGTAGTGCGACCTGAAAGATTAGGGATATATGGGCGGGGGAGATTGGGATGAGGTTTGTGGGGAGTATCGGATGAGGATTTGAGGGGAAGTAGGAGGATGCGCGGAGAATATCTTTGGGAAGGAAGGAGTGCGAGACTTCTAGCCAAATGTTGTTGCTTCGATGTTGTCAAAAGCGTGAAATCAAACCTAGAATCTCATTGCTCATGCGAGAATAGACGATAGTTCGCCGACCGACCCCTGAGATCCATTGATTGTCAATAATTTCCCGCAGCCCACTCCGCCATCCAGGCCTTCACAAACGCAATCTCATCCTTCTGCGTGTCGGCCACAGGCGCTGGTGGCAGATCAGCCGTCGTTTCGTTCGGGAAAAGCCCATTCTCATCCCAATGATGCACTGCATCTGCAATCAGTATAAAAGGCTGGTCAGTGCTGCTAGTCCTATTCTTCGCTTCAGGCGCGTGAGGTGTTGCTCCTCTCCATGGATCGTCTTCACCGTCGATAAATGCAAGGCGGTTGTAGGCGACGTCGTAGCCGCCGTATGCGTTGATGACGTCGATAGCTGGACGGGTGGTGATATTGAAAGCGTCACGGCAGATGATCTCCTCATAATCCAGGGTTATGGTCCGCGAGATGAGCGGTAGCTGATCTGCTGGGACCCCGCTGCCTGTTTGCAAGAAGCCCCACTGTGAGCAGTATTGGTATGGCCAGCTTCTCCAGGTCTGAGTGATATCATCTAACTCGTAAAAAGTCTTATTGTGGGTGGTGGCGCATTCATCTAGTGTCTCACCTTCTTCTTCGCATGGGACGACGAAGGTGGTGTTGACGTAACCTATGAAATTAAGCATTTGCGTTATGAGTACGGATGATTGGTTGCCGTAGCCACCGGCTGCGATGAGCTTCTTGACAGTGCTGGTGGCATTGGCTGATGTTGGATAGAGTGTCGTATTCGAGGTGAGATTACCACAGTATTGAGAGAATGATGGGTGGTTGACTGCTGGGTCCCAGTTTCGTCCTTGCCATCCACCAATGCCGTAGCTAAGTACGTTTGCGAAGTCATCATCATATTCGACGTCTTCCAAACCAAAAGCAGTCTTGAGCTCGTTGGTCAGCTGAGTATTGTGCTTTCCAATCAAAACGTTGTCCACAATGTTAGTAAGCTTTTGCGTTGCCAGGATGCAGTCAGGAGGACCATATTCTCGGACTGGCTCGTAGTACGCCCAGAAATCGACGATAGCTTTTGTCACACCCGATGAGGAGATAGAGCCTGTGTTGATTGTCAGCCCTTTACCACTAAAGCCAAAACATAAGATTATATTACCAAAATAGACGTCAGGATAAGTCGTCCTCAGAAAAGCTACAAAAGCACCAGCATACGACCCACCGTACGCAATATACGCCGTATTCGGCGCTGTCAAATTCTTATCCTCCAAACCCTCAAACATCACATTCTGCGCAAAATACGCCGTGTCCGCGAGAGCCTGCTGGGTAGTCAAAAACCTCAAATTCTCCGTCGAGAGATCCGGCGTTGGAAAACTCGTCCCATAGTATCGATGCTCAAGCACGACACCGATGCCATTAGTAGCCTCAGCTAGTTGATGCAGGATACCTTTCTGGAGATAGGGCAAGCGGTCTGTGCCTGTATCTTCGCCGGACTCGAGCACAATTACTGGACCGCCTTCTTTGTAATAGCTGCCATCGAACCAGTAGCGAAGGTTGAAGGTGCCGGAAGAGTGCGGCTCGTATATCGATTCATTATGGAAGTGATCAATAGGGACTGAGAGGTTGTGCTCGGGATAGAGGGTTGATGGGTCTACATCTCGTTTCGAGATATGGTGGCGGCGCGAGAGATCAGGCGCAGTACCTTTCTTGAGCTCATGAATAGTTTGGGATGCAGATTTTGCGGTAGAGAAAGGGAGAAGAGCTAGGAACAAAGCAGCGAACTTGAGACCCATAATGAATGCTCGTAGGGGACGAAAAGTAACGAGAGCACAGAGTTGTACGTAAGAACGAAAGGTTGGGCCATCATGTACTCTCAAATTGTGCACCTACTCTTCCTGACGGTCACCGTCACGGTACATGTCAACGGTCCCTTATTACTCGAAGCGGAAGGTCAGAAAGAGCCGCATCGGACCTTCCCTGCGGTCATCTGCACGGCGAGTCAAAACCCGCCTAGATATTGTAAAGTCTTCTCATACGAGGAAGGTCATAGTCGGACACAATACGATGGAACGAGGATCAAAGTAGGTTCATATACTAGACGGAGGTGGGCAGCGGAAGAGTGGTGTAGTTGTGCTGGTCAGCCCCGAAAGAGAAAGTTCGCTCTGTATCAAGGACTTCGTATCCGAATCAAACCGCCATTCCAATTGAGGCAATTTAATTCTTTGGATCCAACATTGAATCTCCAAACACGCTAGCACTTCCAGAAGTATCCTTTCAGTTTCCATTAAGTACATCGCAGCAACGATCGCTCCTACCGACTGAAAATTGTTTGTAAACTAGTAGATTAGACATATTGCTATGACTTTATCATAGATTACCTTTGGCTATATTCAATTGTTGATGAATTATCCCGAATCTCCACGAGGTCGGTACTTTTCAAAAAGCTTCACCAAAATTGACAGTTTTTCCTGACTTTTTGATTTCAGGCCATTTTCCCGCCAACTTGAGCAGGGGTCTATATGAGTTCCGCTCTAACTAGAGCTAGTCGGTGATAGCTGAGGGTCAATGAGGCCAGTCAATTTCATTTACCTTTGGCATACTCTGGCCCTGACTGAGATTCAATTTTGGGTCGTTTTTAAGTTATTTCGATGTGTATATGAATGATATAGGTTTCACAAGGCTTTTTCCAACATGGTTAATGGTGGACTGAGTCTTTGTCGGTCACTTCAGTGGTGGTAGTAAGGCACTACTAGATGTTTGGTGGGTCTCCTTGAGTTGGAAGACATGTATGTGGTAGAGGTAAAGCTATTTTGAATAGTTGGTCGATACGTGGAAAATCTTCCTATGCCCTGTCGTTTTATCTAAGCATATCTTTTGCTATGCAATGAACTCGCTGCCTGCCATGGGTATCTCGTATCATGAACCATGAACCCTGTCATACTCATATGCCGTCAAGCCGCGCTATGCAAGACCTATGCCTACTCGATTCGGATTCGATTCAACTCGACCAACACCGATCGCTTGAATTTTCGTTGCTTCATGATTCATCACAGCTTGATATGCGAGTAATGTTGCTCAACGGCCTCCCCCAAAATCAGGCTTGTAAGTCTTCACCCCACCCAGTTTCATCAGCTCCCGCAGCGCCATAGTAGCGTACTGACTAGTACCGAGCTGCATCTTCAGAACCACAGCAATCTTGTAGTCCCGGTATGGGCCTCCAGAGAGGCTCACACCGCCTGGTTCGGTATCACTGAGTTCGCTTTTCGTATCAACCTTCGAGCCGGTGGGGCTCAGGTGGCCGTTGGTCTCTTTTGTGTCATCGGTACCATCCATCGCTCTCTTCTCCTCGGGCAAAGCGGCAGACCGGCTATGCTGTCCATTGACCTGTTCTTTTTTCGCTTTGTTGATACGATCCAAGTCCGTCTCAACAAATTGCTCGTCCTCATTCTTGTACACCTTCACCTCGAATGTCATGTCGCTGAGTGGTCTTGCGAGGACCTTGCGGTAGCTTCCGCTCAAGCTGATGTCCTTCCACTTACGGCGCATGTCGTGGGGATGGAGGCCACCACCTCGTTCGCTGGCCATGAACTCCTCATAGAAATGGAGCATTTCGTTGGCAGGGTAGAGTATGTCAAAGCCTGGGGTGGGTAGGACGATGTCGAAGATGGTGTACTTGCCGCTCTCGGCTTCCTCCTTTGTGAGTGCTCGAGCGCGGATGAATTTGTCATCTGGGTCAGCGGCACGATCGTCTTCGGCAGGGTGGATAACAGCTTCGCCGTCCATATCAACATCTTCGGTCTTGTTGGTAGTTTCCTCCTTGCTGATGTGCTCGTCAATGAGAACAAGGTCTCCTTCTACGACTGTAGCCCCAAAACGCTTCCAGCGCTCGCTAGCGGCCATATTCCAAATAAGTGACTGGTAGGCGTGCACATACATCAGACGTAGGTTACGCTGTATGGTTTGCATAGCTCCTAAATAATCATTGCTTGAGTTCTTCCCTGACAGGTGACGGATGACGCTTGATTCGGCGGAGAATTTCCTGGGCAGAGCTTGAAGCGCTGAGTGGCCTTTGCCTGTGGTCTGGAACTCATGGATTGCGTAGGCGCGAGCCTTGTCGTCGTGGGAGATCCTGTCATTGTCACTCATTGGATCTTGGGCTGCTGCGAGAGCGGTAGGACTAAAATGAAGAATGGCATTGACAGCGCCCTGAAAGTCGCCCTGAAGCATCTTTATTCCAATATCGTCCGTGCCTGTGGAGAATGATCCGAAGCGTTGGAGGCCGTAATAATTTATAAAGCCTCTCCCGACTAGGTTGTTGATAGCTGTGCCAACTATGGATTGGGCCCCTTTGACCATCGTCTTCGAGTCGACTGGCATGGGATAGTGGAAGTCGCAATCTCGTAATGTAATTACGAATTCATTGCCCGATAGTTCCCCAAGCTGCAGCTGATGGGGTTGATACTCGAAGTTGCCGATCCTCGCCTGCCTCAGGGTACGTCCAGCGCCAATGAGACGCTCGACCAGCACACGGTAGATGCTGACTCTCTGCACGGTGACTCCTCGGCGATCTTTGGTACCAGCGAACTGAAAAAAACCAGGCTTCGTCTTCAATTCCTTGGCCAGCCAGGAAATGGTCTCCATGGTGTCTTTGTTCTCTTTGAATAAGGAGAAGTGTAAGTGGTCACCTCCGAGCTCCTTCCAACTTGGCTTGCTCCACTGATTTGATCTCCTGCCACGATCGTTACCGCGGTCGTTGCCACGGCTGCTGTTGTTCATTGGGGTCCTGGCGTGGAAGACTGGCGTCTCTGACATTGCCGTAATGATCATAGCACCGTCATTGTCTGTCACTGTCTCAAGACGAGAGCTAAACATTCTCCGGATGTCCTGATGTAGCTTGGATCGCGCTTCACGAGTGATCTTCCCTGATTTGACCATTCCATAGTCCTTGGACTTTCTGTGAGGCGAGTTGACGACGCGTTCGTATAGAGCAACGATGGCATCAACAGTCTCAGTGCCGAAGTAGTTGACCATCGAATTCCTATCCTCCCTGTCGAGCTGCGCGAACATCAGTATGTACACTTTGTAAGGAAAGACAGAGGCTCACCTGAAAGCCAGTAGGTGGTCCAGCGAAGGCCTGCCACTGAGACTGGGTACTCGGGATCGGTGGTGGTGCCATGGCCTTCTTCTCCTCGATGTCGGGCTCTTGCTTGACTGTTTTTTCTGTAGTATCGAGCTCAGGCTTGATCCCAGCAGCTGCATCCTCGGCGGCCTTTTGCTCTTTAATCGCCTTCTCTTTCGCTTCGTCCACTTCGACCCATCCTTGAGCAGTCTGGCGTATGAGGACAGTCTCTTTTACCCTCTTCCTTTCCTCAGGCTTCGTCGTGGGCTCGCTGCCATCTAGATCCTGCATGCTTAGCGGAACGTAAGGGGTGGGTGGTGGGATGCGCATGTGTGGTGCAAGCTGTTCAGCTTCATCTTCGGATGCATCTGGCATTGATTTCTCTGGACCGAAATCCTCGTGTCCATCCTCTTTCAAAAACTCGACATTTGACTGGGGGGCTTTCGAGGGGTCGCTGGGCACTGCACTTGGCTCAATTTCAGTTTCAAGCTTGATTGGAGGGGAGCGGGGTTCCGTCGTCGCGAGACCATCGACATGATTGAAAGAGGGTTCGGCGTCAGGATCTTGAGTGTTTGACGGAGTGTCCTGCTTCGGTGAGGTATCTGCTGCTTTTGACGGTGTGTTGAGTAATTCTTGTTTCTTTGCTGGCTTTGGGGCTTTCAGATTGTCAAGGTGTACAACCTGGCCAGAGGGAAGTATCTCATTCACGAGAAAATCGGTGTATCTGCAGCTTTTAGACCGACTTCAAACCCAGAGTACCCAGACCGCGTACCTCTTCTTCAAGAAACCAGTGAAGCCCAACAGGTCTGGGCTGACGAATTCAGTGATGCCATAGGCTGCTTCCTTATCAAGAGTATCGATTGATTTCGGGGTCTCAAGAAACCCGTGTTGTGGGCGGTCGACTGACGCAGAACTATCTACAGCCGTCATATTGTCCGGACGTACTACCATTGAGGGTGACGCTGCTCGTGTATCGTCCATAGCGACTTCGGTCGAGGTCGAGTCTTGCTCAAGCTTGAGCTTCTTTGTTGGAGTGGGTGGAGGATCAGGATCGTCCATGGCTACTTGTGGGAGCTTTCGCTTTGTGGTCATAGCAGCAACGAAAAGGTATCAAATTCGCGAGTCGAGCTTCACATCAATAAGCGCTCGATATATATTGCCCTATCAAGCGAGTGCCGGGTTGCAGGGGTGTCTCAGTAGCACAAAAGAATCCACGTTACATAAAGTAGACCCCACAGGCTTTCTCCTCTTCTGCTTGTCTCTTCATACTAACCCTTCTTAGGAAAACCGTGATCATGAAGGCGGTGTGTAATGTCTTGAGCCCTGCATTGCACAACGCGGAGGCGAGAGCTATTGAATTGGGGTCACCTTCCTCTGGGGAAACATTGTTTGCTACAACCTTTTCATCAGTTCCATCGCTTTATGCGGAGGCTTGGAGAAGAGTGGTTCGTATCTTCGGCTTGCAGTCTACGTAAACCTGCATTCCGTCGATATGAGTATGCATTTGGATGTATCATTTGCAGCCACAGGGAAGACTTAGTGTGCATGCATCTGGGCGAAAGATCGGTCCGTCCCGCGAGTGATCTCTTCGACGTTGTCACGCCACAATTTCCCAACCCTGCTTGTGAGGTCCTTATTGTCGCCCTGAAGTCTCTTGAATGGTGCATTGCCGGTAATTGTTCGCATCGCCGCAACGATAACACCTCGTAGAGTCCGCCTTCGAATTTGGCCAACCCCTCCCGTGACCTTTGCCAGCACAGGAGATGGCTCTCAGGCACTGCCAGAGCACTCTCCCTTCTGGAAGACCTCGCAAAACGGGCACCGTAGGCTCCTGTTTCTGGCCCAGCATGGACGGTATCGTTCGTGTCATAGCTTATACTGCCCCGAATACAACGCTTTCTAGCTAATCGGTTTGGGCTTCAGCTGGAGAACAATACAAAACACTGATTGCTTGCCTTTCAGTCTGAGAAATGTTAATAAAGCTTGCGCACTACACATATGAGCCTATTTCAGTAATTCACCTCAGTGATGAGCCACTGGAACCAGATGCAATAATTCGGTTTACGGCTCTCACCATTGCCCCGCTTTATGTGGAAAGCTTCGCGCTCATAGTCCATGAGACACAGACCTGAAGGGCATCGGTCCTCCCACAGATGTGAAGCCGAGCAGGCCACGACCGTCACGAGCAACACCGCTCAGCAAAGAGATAGAGCAGGAGATCTGGCGGTGTGCCTTTCTGGAGGGAGAAAACACCGTCAAGGTGCCATCGCGAGCTGAGTGCTTCCTTATTCAGCTCCGACGCTCACTCAGGGGAGCTGTGACGAGACGTAAAGAGCTCGGAGATTCCATGGCGTTGCACGGGCGACCCCCTTCCGCGCCTGCCCAATAAACCTTGAGGCTCAAGCTAGAGCTTTTACCATAGCCAGGAATAGCATCCGGATACACAAGGGAAGCAAGAACGACTTAGGTAGCCCCAAAATGGCCGTTACAAACAAAAGGAAGCTTTTTAAGATGCACCTGCCTTGCCATACCCGCCGTGACCGTATCCATCGCCCGTCAACTGACAATGCTCCAATACTCAATTTAGGAAATATACGTTACGGATCACCACGGAACCCTATTTTGAGGAAACTCTTTCGTTGTATTATATGTCCTCATCGTGAACACCTGGATCACCAGGAACACCTATCGCCAGTACCGACCATGCCTGCTCCGGTTCTTCGAACGTCCCAGGCGCCTGAGCAACAAATTACTCTGCCATTCAGAATGAAGCCGACGGAAGGAAACCAGATCGCTGCTGTCGATACAAAAGGTGGAATGGAGGAGGAAACTCGCTCTAAGAGAATCAATGCCGCAGAGCATCAAGAGCGATTGTCGACAAAGCCCAAGGCGGTTGCATCTCTACGCGAAGAGCTGCTCACCCACTCTCGCTACATTCGTGACCACCTCTTCCCAGCCCTCTCGCGCGCGCCCAAGCTCTCTCAGTCCGACTTGGCCACCCTCAATTCTATCTTCAAGTTGCTCAGGAGCCTTGCCGTCACATTTGACATACTTAGATTCTCTCGCATGGAGAAGGCGTTACAGCTCATAGTAGCAAATGGAGCGTCTGTCTGGCCTACGGAGGTCGTCATACAAGCAGAGTATACACTACGAAAATGGGAAGATAAACTCGGCCACGGTTCGCTGAAGAATTTGAGAGCAAATCTTTGGGGACCGGGTGGACGATTGGAAGGCATCAGGAGGATCAAAGATTCGAGACACAGGGACGATGTATGAACTGTTGCCATGCCTTCTGTAATCCTGCTGATGGAGTACAGGATGCGGTAACTTCGTGGGAGGTTGAGGGAGCCGAGGCCTCCAACTCTGCCCAATGTGGTGATCTGGGCTTCGAAGTCGGCCAGTACGTACCTCATTCCCTCCCAACCCCTTCATTGTGTTCGCTCAACAGCTAAGATTCTCTCGTTCAGCTGGTGGCTCAAAGAGGCCGCTGCCTTTCGCGACGGCATCATCGGTAAGCAACCTTGGTAGTCACGCTTCTCCTTACAGACACCTATCCTTGCTCCTTTCCAGCCAGGTCTACTGCTCCGGCAACATGTACAGGGATGCTGACCCCAACCAATACAGATGAAACATCTCACGCCATCACCGCTGATGAAAATGGGGCTTATGCTATTGTTTTAAGCGGGAATTGTGAGCAGAATTTGCTTCCCAATGGCTCATTCCAGTACCATGCTCTCAAAGGTGAGCCAAATGGGTTCATGCTATCGAAGACAATGACGAAGACGGACCCCGAAGAAAAAGTCGTACGCGTGTTGAGAAGCTGGAGGCTACGCAGCAAGCTGGCACCGAAGGGCGGAGTGAGATACGATGGACTGTAAGTTGCCCGCACCCGCAGCGCCTGCAGAGTTTTGCTCTCCCCAGACTCTAGCTTACGCCAGTCTACCTCCCAGATATCGCATTATCGGCTATGGCTTCAAGCCCAGAACATGGCAAATCTACGTCTCGCTCTGGCGCATTCCTGATCAACCCCCTATCCAGAGCACCCTTCATGCGGACATGCTGAACGATTGGAAAGACTACCAGCACTTCAAGAATACTGATCGTGGGGAGGACTTCGCAGTACTACGCGACATTCTACAAGATGAAACCCAGGATAAGGACATAAAAGATGAGAAGCCTGAACCGCCTAAGAGACAGGACAGCGGATACTTCTCTAACCGTGCTTCTGGACTTGTTGATCAAGCACTACTGACAGGTCCAGAAAGCCACCCCGAGATCAACTTGGTCCTATTTGCTGAAGGAACGCCTCCATCTGGAAGTGAGACCGGCACCCCCAATCTTGCTGTCGATGGTGCGCTCGAGCTGCCAGTTACCTTCCCCAAGGCGAAAGCTATCAAAGCCTTGGTGGATCCCCAAGCTGTTGAGTCAGTTGCGTCTGAAGATATACGGTTGTATTGCGCTTCCAAAGCTTCTACCACATCAAAAGTCACCGCCTTCAAGAAGGGACCGGGCATCACCAACCGCCATCGAGCCCCCTTCACCCTCGATGGCACAAACGAAAGCTATTTCCAACCCTTCCCGAACCTATTGGACCCGGACTCGAGTGAACATGGCAAGCAAATAGAATTCGAGAAAATGATCCACCGCATCCAAAAGGAACCCCGGATCAAGGACATCTGGCGTCGCATCTCCAAAAAGCCGGACTCGTACGTCAAGGAAAAAGAAGAACTCACAGTCTTCCTCGCGCACTACCCAACCCTCGGCGGTCCAACCAACCAGGTGGCGAAGAATGCTGTAGCTCGCTTTTGGAATAAATTCAGGGGTATTGAGGATGTGGAGGCAAGAGAGGAGTTTGTGGAGTTTTTGAAGGATAATGGGGAGAGGTTGTTGGGGATTTATGCGGAGGGGACCGAGGGTGAGGAGTTGGAGATTTGTTTGGTGGGAATGGGTATGGACACGAGTGATCGTGATGTCTCGAAAGGGATGTTGGGAGGGGAGGAGAGTGGGGATGAGCTTGATGTCTTTGATGCGAGGTATGCAGTCAACCGGTTCTGGAAAGATAAGGATCGGGGGGAGGAAGGGAAATTGCGGGGGAAGGGGGAGGAGGAGGAGGAATGGGTGGGAGGGGACCCTCG